>PVBE011813176.1_pt1 | contig 54126 bp, 53 predicted proteins | sample 1631181 | NCBI WGS metagenome assembly PVBE01 (sample SAMN08397723, study PRJNA350692) | Marine metagenome, whole genome shotgun sequencing project. | isolation source: water | place: Pacific Ocean | collected 2012-04
ATCTTGGACGTCAGCTCTTCACCAAAGAAGAAATCCATGTTCGTTTTCGCCTCTTTCACATTGCCGAAACTATAATCTGTTCTGATCTCTCGTTTCACAAATCCCCATTTGTTTTCGAGCCATAGATAAAACTCAGCCAACTCATCAGTCGGAGGCATAGGCACATCACTGCCAGTGGTGAGTGTTTCGAGAATGATCAGCACAGCGGAACAACCAGCCACTCTGTGCATCTCATGTAACACTAATTTCAACTGTGCCATCCAGTTGGTATACCAGGCACATGAATGCCCTAAAACCCATCCAGCCGTGACAACATCAAAATATCCGTCGCGTATTGGCAATGTCTGAGAGTCTCCTTGAACCAAGGCCCACGAGCCGTCACACTGCGCTCTCTGACGGAGATTCTCTTGGAGCATTGCCCAGTGCAGATCAAGACCAACAACTTCCATGCCCGCAGAATTGAGCAACAGTGGAAGACGTCCGGTGCCACTGCCGATATCTAGAACCCGGGATGCCTCCGAGGGTAACAACGATTGGACACATTCCTTTAGATTTCCATCCACATCCTCAAACTCTATCATTCGGTGATATTCTGCAGCCTGGGTACGATAGATATTCATAAAATGATCCATGATACTTACGCTCATTTTACGGACTGGGTCATTTTCAGGGTCTGATCCAATCTTCGCTCGTACTGAGTAAGCCAATCGCCATCCAGACCGGTATCGAAAGAATTGTTGACGCCATTAAAGAGCACTTGTCTCGCTTCCTTCCAAGAAAAGCCTGCGTCATTCACCAGCCTGTTCAGTTCACCAGTCGGTGTTGCTTGTCGATCATGGGAGCCAGACAAAAGAAGATTGTCAGAGTTTATGCACACTTCAACCCCTGCATCGAACATTTTGCGGATTGGATGCGCTGCATAGGAGGGAACCTTCCACCCAACGTTACTGGTTAAGCAACACTCAACCGCAATGCCTTGCGCGGCCACCCTCGCCATCAGCTCCGGTTCCTGACAAAGTGTGATAGCATGACCAATGCGGCTAGCCCCTAATTCCACCGCCAGCTCAATGTTTTTCACTGTATCCACCGGCCACTCCCCTGCATGCAAGGTGGTTGGCACACGCCTGCGAACTGCCTCTTTGACGCTATCAGTATGAATATGGAGCGGGAAAGCCCCCTCATCTCCGGCAATATCGAATCCGACGACTCCACTTCCCAGCCATGCCGCAGCTAATTCTGCCATTTCCATTGAATGATCCGCCGAGTAAGAGCGTAGAGCACATACTATGATCCCGCCACGAATATTCTGATTGCGCTGAGACAATTGAAAACCAGAAATCGCTGCGCTTACCGCGTCATTGACCGTCATGCCCTCCAGGACATGCAACTGCGGGCAAAAGCGAATCTCAACAACGACGACATTTTCATTACTCAGTGCCCTGCACAACGAAAAAGTTGCTTCCTTCAGTTCGTCTTCTGTCTGTAAGAATTGATTGCAGAAATCAAAAGCCGGCCAATTGGCAGTTGGAAGCACACTGCTCCCACTATCGACACGTTTACTCTTCATATTATGTAAGAATTGCCGCAGCTTCTCCGATGCGACGGGCAAGGCAACTCCGCGATCCGACGCACGCTTAGCTATGAAGGCTTCATCTAGGGAGCCATCGAGGTGAAGATGTAGTTCGGTTTTCGGGACATCGAATGCAACCGTAGTATCCATTGGGTTCATTGTACTATCTCCTTGTTCAAGTCCGATTTCATTACCATGTCTGCCGATCATTTGTGACGCCATACTATAGATCGAAACCGTGTTGTTGTAGAAGGTCAAATATCTCCTCGCGCTGTGGAAGTTGTTTTCCCGTTCCCAGTCGGGTCACTGTAATTGCACCTGTAGCATTTGCAATTGCTCCCATTTTGGAAAAACTATAACCTTTCAGATATCCGTACACAAAGGCTGCTGCAAATGCATCGCCCGCACCTGCAGTATCACGGGGAGTAACCTCGAAGCCTTCAACGTTTATTTCTTCATCGGTGGATACAATCGTACAACCGCGGGGCCCCAATTTAATCACTAGTGTCTGAGGTCCCAAATTTCGAATCTCTACAGCAGCTTGAGCTGCGTTCGAGCACTCTGTCCAGCGCAGCAACTCATCCTGGGTGGTCATCACTGTGTTGCTAGCACTGAGTGCCTTTCTGATCCTCTCTCTATCTGTGGAAAACGCGGCAGGACCGAGATCAAAGAAGATGGGTGTTCCTCGTTTGTGCGCCTGCTCGAGTATTTTCATACTACTAGCAGGGCCAAAAAGAGAGTGGTCACTCAAGGCATAACTAGTGCAAAACACAGCGCTCAACCCAAGAAAAATGTCATCATTTCTGGGGATTTGGTGAGTGTCCAGCCCATGACCCATAGCGCCTACAAAGACATGTTCCGCATTGCTGTCGACCAATGCAATTGATAGTGCTGTGTCTGTGTTGGGGGCAACGAAAACGTGGCCAACGTCTACAGATTCATCCCGCAGTTGCTGCAACACCAAATCTCCAAGCCAGTCATCACCCACCGCTCCAACCGCCTGGGTTGCTAGGCCCAATCGAGAGGCAACTATTAGGAAATTGCAGCTGCCTCCTGCTTCAAAGAGACGTTCATTAGCAAGCTGATGCATTTCAGCATGGAGCGGCAATTCTCGAATTGGAACAATCAGATCAGCAACCAGATCGCCCGTGCAAAGGACTTGCATCATTTCCTGCGCGCCATTTAGAGTGGTGCAACAGACATGCTAAGGACACTGCAATCGTGTTTCCTAAAGAGCGAATCGTAGCGTGCCTGCATTCTGAGCCAACAATGACTGAAGGATGTAGCTAAGGGGGCACGCAAAATCAAGCGATGTAGTTACTTCACTGTAGATGTTTCTGTGATGGCAGCGCGCCGGGTGCGGAGCGTGTATCGCCTGGTTCCCACCAAGGCAATCCCAACTGCAACTGGAAGCAATGCCGGCAGCCACAATTCGCCAGAACCAATGTCCCTGACCACATCGACTGTTCTACTGCTTCCACTAACAGCGACGTCATTATCGCCCACGAGATGCAGACCAATATCTTGACTCTGGCGGTTTAGAACCAGGCGAAATGCGGAAAAATCAGGGGACCTTGCCCGCATGCCTTGCGAAATTCCTTCCTGCCATTCAAGAATCTCGTAACCTAGAGCTTTCCCCGGGGTTTGACGCACCATATAGTCCTCAAAGCTGATAGATCGCAACCACATATTGCCATGTGAAATTTGCAGATCATTGGGTATAAACTTGCCTTCCTTTACCCACAGCCAGTCGACGTTGCCAAAACGCGGAGCCTGAGGTGTTTCCAAGTGGACGAAATGCTGCTCGTTGTATTCACTTTCGAAATAAGGTTCTAGATAAAGCACATTGTTGGATCTCACATAAATTATCTCATCTGGCCTCTTTGTGTCCTCTGGCGTAGTCCATTTGTCTTCAGGAATAGCGGTGTATCCAACACCCACTCTGTCTCGTCGAAACACAACCAGTTTCTTCTCACTATTTTCTACGACCTCTCCGTCACTATTACGCAACCGAATCTCGTAATTTCCAGGTGACAATGTGACCGGCATACCTCTGTACACTTTGGTGCTGGAATACACAAATTCAGCAGGCCTCACCGGTGCTGACACTAAGACGTCGTCAGCGGATGTTATGTCACCCTCCTCGATCTTGTCGTCAAGCGTCGTGGTAAAAATACGCGATGCCTCATAATAAGCTGCAACAGCAAGACGATAAGCCTGCAACTCTTCGGACCACTGCTCATATTTGGTGCGTGCATCTTCTCCCAAAAAGATCTCGGGGTCGCCTCGCGTTATTCCCTTTGGATACTGAATGACGTAGTCTCTGGGCTGCAGGGAAGCAATAATTTGACCCTGGGAAGTGATTTCCAGCACACCCTCCACATTTTCGCTCAGGGTGTCCCAGTCAGCTTTATACTCATTGGTAACAGGCCAATAATAGAGCAGCGTTGTTCGCGGTGAGACAATGCTGATCTCATCTGCAAGCAGGTAAAGGGTGTCTACACTGGGTGGAATAAATGTCCCGTGATACACAGACCCGTTGAAAGCGTTGACACCATACACGAACTCTTCGCGCTTCTCATCGGAACCCTGAGCATAGACCATACCAACGGTTGCTCCACAAATGACTGAACATATCCCCATAACTAATAAGGCACCGATGATCTTTCTCATTGGCGGACCCCGCGGAATTTCAGACCCAGCACGCTGCTTGCAAGAAATATCAAACAGAATGAGATTGCTAGTGCGATCGTGCCTACAAATGCCTTCATGTTGCCGCGTAGCATTTCGTTCACTCCATGGTTTAGGTACGAAAACGGAGACAACCACGTTAGGGCGATCTGAGTCCAGCTAACCACCTGCTGCAACAACAGCACTGGATTATAGTAATCGGACTCCGGCGTGATGTTGGACAGCCAGGATTGCACGCCCTGTAGCAAGAGAGCGACAATGACGATGGCCAGAAACACTAAGGTGGCATTCCTTACACTCCCAGAAACAGACGACACAAAGATTCCAATGGCGATCAGATAACCCCCAGTGAACACTGACATCAGAATCATGAACGAGAAACTAGCAGAAATTTGAACGTGTGCCATCCAGGAGAATATCAGGAAACATACAGAGTACAGCGCTAGAATCATGAGGTACAGAGTGACCTGAGCCATGTACTTGCCAACCACGTACGCAATGTGATCAACGGGTCCGTAGAACAGCAGCTCCATTATGCCGCTTTCACGTTCACGAGAAATGGTCACAACCGTAGAGAATGCCAGGTACACGCCTATCGTTATGATGGCCCATCTGAAAGGGAAAGAAAACAGGTCAGGCATAGGATAGATGCCATTGGATCTTATGTAATTGAGATAATTCCTTATGATAACTATCGCAATCACAATTGATGACGTAGTAACCACGTGCAAGACAGGTCCAAACAGTGCCAAACGCAAATCTCGTTTATGAATGGTTACCACCGCTCGGATCCGTTCGACGCTCTTACCCACAGTCATCATCTTGTTTCGCCTGCTTGAGAAATTCCAACCACGTTCTCATCCGTGAAGGTCATAAACGTTTCCTCTAAACTGGCTTTTTTGGTCTCCATACCAACAATTGTGGTTCCGGTCGCCGTAATGGCCGCAGAAACCTCAGCGCGATAATCTGCGATGCCATCAAGGCTGATTTCTATCTGCTGGCCTTGTATGCGATACTCTTTCACATGTGGCACTGCAGAAAGCGCATCAGAGAGTGCATCCGGGGTTCGCTTGACTTCAATTCGTACGCGAGTTGATTGGTCAACGGTATAGCGAAGTCCGTCGAGATTATCCTCCACAAGGAGTTTGCCTCTGTGCATGATTGCAATTCGATCGGCAGTGCGTTCTATTTCAGACAAAACGTGCGATGAAATAAAGATGGTTGTGCCAGCTTTCTTCTGCTCATCGATCAATTCGCGGATCTGTCTAATCCCATGTGGATCCAGTCCTGACACAGGTTCATCCAATATAAGTAAAGCAGGACTGTGGAGTAGCGCCCGGACAAAACTCAACTTCTGCCGCATGCCGCGAGAGTACTCGCTGGGACGCATGTGGGCGTAGTCGGTGAGACCAACATGCTCCAGCAGTTGCCCTATCCGATAGATTTTTGATTCAACCATATACAAGTCAGCGTGAAATTCTAGAAATTCCCACGCCGTCATTTCATCAAAAAAGAACGGCCGTTCACCAACCACACCGATTGCACTTTTTATTTCAAAATAATTCCTGTCGAGATGATATCCAAAAAGTGACAAGTCACCCGATGTTGGTTTCTCCAAGCCGAGTAGCATGGCGATTGTAGTACTCTTGCCGGCACCGTTAGGACCCAAGAAACCGTAAACCTCACCTTTGCGGACATTCAGGGTGACGTCTTTCACAGCTTCTACTTCTGGATATGTTTTAGTAAGGTTGCGGGTCTTTATCATGGGATGTTAGTGACATCTGGATTCGATAAGATGACGACCTTACGCACGATCAAGTTCTCTTTTTCCAATTGTCCTCCACTATTTTCTGTCTCGACCCACTAAGTCGCGTTGTTGCTTCTTCGAATAGGTCGTCACCAAATGTTGGGACCCCGAATTGTTCCAACGTGAAACTGGCGCTTACCGCGGCTCGGAGCGCTGCATCCCTAACATCCAATGCCTCTGCAACACCCCATAGCAGACCACCGCAATATGCATTACCTGCGCCGGTAACATCCACAATCTTTTCCGCCACAGCCGGAACGTGCCATGCTTGTCCATCGCGCGTTGCCACGTAGGAGCCTTGATCTCCCCTCCGGATGGCGAGGGTCCGAGCACCCCACTGTACAAATACGGACGAGATTTCAGCAACATCTTCAAGCCCTGTGATAAAAGTCGCTTGTTGAATGTCGGGCGAGAAAACATCAACCTGCTTAAGTATATCAATATACTGATCGGGTGTACCTCTCTCATGGTCTGGAGAGGGTTCCCACAATAGACAAGTCGACGGATTACCTTTGCGTAGTTTTGCTAGCAGACTGCCTAATTCATCCAAATCGCGTCCCCACAAGACATGAAACCCTTTTGCATTGCGGTAATCATCGGGCATCTCCTCATGACGGGGAGTATTATCCAAGAATTCCGCAGGGTCAGTACGCATCACCTCTGTTCTGGTACCATCCTTCTCAAAAAGCTGCCAGGCGCGCGCTGTCTGGTAGTTTTCCCGCCGCACAATGGCTCGCAAATCAACGTATCCCAGGGCCTCGAGAGGTTGTCTATAGACAGTTTCAGGTACGTCGCGTCCTACGGAAGCAACTAAACCCAGAGACCGTGACCACACCCGCATGCCCACCAGTGCATGTGTTCCTGCACCCCCCAGCACGCCCATGAACGTTTTGCCATCCCAGAGGACAATATCGTCAATAATAAGATTAGAGAAAGTGACGTAATCTGGCTTCAAAGTTGATTATCGCACCACTGGAACATGACTGGAACCCTCGCGCATTGCCCTGTTTACAATCACGCAACCAAGTGTACCCACTAAGACACATAATCCCCAGATCGGCCGAGTTCCGCCAAACCCCATTAGCATACCTGCAGCGAAAAGTCCAATAGCAGGTCCAAGTCCGTGCAAACAGGAAACATAAAGTGCCTGTCCGGAAGCCCGCCAAACCTTAGGCAACATGTTGTCAATATAGATGATTCCAACGCATAACAATGCGCTCATAGCCACGCCATGTAAGGCTTGGACAGGGAGAGCGGCCAGCGGGTTAGTTACCAGCATGTTCAAGAGCCAGCGTACAGGCAGTGCACTAATGCCCACGAGGTACACCAAGCGCAAGCCCCACCTGCGGATAAATTTCACCGCAATGTTCATCAACGGCACCTCGGGCAGCGCTGATACCGCAACAGTCCACCCAATGATCCAGCCAGGTGCTTGCAACTCGTCCAAATAGACTACCAGATATTGATTGACTATACCAAGCGTGAAACCTACTAGTGTTATCCCAAGTAAGAAACTCCGCAGTTGGGGTACAGTAACAATTAGTTGGACGCCATCTCGCCAGCGGACCTCCGTAGAGACGCACCTATCCGGCAGCAGCAAGGAAATGAACCCTAGTATGAGCATGCATCCGGAGTATAAGTAAACCACGATGGTCAATCTGTTCTCAAACAACAATCCGCCGGCAAATAGCGTCGCAATAACAAAGCCCATGGATCCCCACAGTCGGAATTTACCATACTCTTCTTCCTTCCCCTTTGCTTCCAAATGGTTCAGGGCAAGCGCAGCTACATTAGGATGCACTGGTGCGCGCAACACGGACATCAGAGCAACAATTAAAATGAGATAAACAAAATTATTGGTTGTCGTGAGAATCACAACTAGAATGCTAGTACTCCAGCAGCCAACGGTGACCAACCACTTCGTCGCATTCAGCTTGTCACTGACAACACCCCAGACAGGTTGTACAAGAAAACTCGAGAGTGGCATCACTGCTAACAGTGTCCCGACCTCTGCGGTCGTCAACCCTTTGCGTAAAAAGTAAACTGCGAGATAGGGCATGAAAATGCCTACACCCATGAATTCAACGGCATAAAACAACTTGAACCATAATCTAATCATGTGTTTTCCGTTTCTGTTGTAACTGTACGGGAGATGTTGCTATTCGACCCCAACAATTTGCACTTGAAGCTGTCTTTGTCGAGGGCCGTCAAATTCCCAGAAAAATACGCCTTGTGAGGACCCTAAAGCCAGACGACCATCGCTTATAGGAATGCTAATACTATTTCCGACAATACTAGCCTTAATGTGCCCAGCCGCGTCTGATGGTGTGTCGAAGATGTGTCGGAAGTCAATGCGAGTGGGTACAAGGCGATCGATTTCATCAACCAAGTCCGTTAAAGTAAGTGGGTCCACTTGAGAGTTTAGTGTTATTCCTGCAGTTGTGTGCGGGCAGAAGACAACGCAGATGCCTTCAGGCACACTGGATGCACTGACAGATTCCTGCACTGACTCTGTCATCATCACAAGTTCCTGACGCTCTGCCGTAGCCACATGTATAGTAATCATGTCACCTCTAGAAATTTGAACAACACAGTATTGTGGTTGGAGATCAGATGTGCAACACTAGAAACTTTCAGAATACTCGTCACTCTATCAAATGTTTCCGTCTCCAGCCCGGAGACTGCGCAATCGCTAGAAGCACACAAAGGGACTTAGACAGAGTCACCAAATCATCGACGTGGGCACGCGGCGTTTTGTCGAAATGCGAATATGCTCCAGGAAATCCGATCAGGACCACATTTTGAGTCGCCATCATCGCTGATACACAATCGCTGCGACTGATGTAGGATGGATTTTCAGTCAGCGGAATTCCCCTATTGGTACTAAAGCCCGCCAGCTCTCGTATAGCCGCCAGTACGTTCGGTGGGGTTACACCACCCCGCGTCCCACCAGCAAAGCCGGCAAAGAGCGCACCACTGCCACAACCAGGCACATCGATAACTTTACCGTGTCGGCGTTCTTCAGGAATCATGTCGTGTATATCAGTCACCGATATGATTGCAGGTAGTTCGGCCGGTGCAGTCCCAGAAAGCACCCTCCGGCTACCCCGCGCAAAGGCAGAATTACCCACACTAACTACCCCCTCTTCTTCGTCGGTAAACATGATAATGGCATTCACATCATAGTCAGAAAGAGTTACGGCACTCAAGACTAGGGCGGCACAACCGAAAGCATCATCGACGGAACCGTATAGCAGTCCGGTATTCCTGTCCCACGATGCTGCAGTCTGAAAAACCACTCGTGTTGCAAGAGGTAGATCAGCTACCTCAGTCCTAAACTCGCTACGTTCGCCAGCATTCCTAGTGATTATCGTACCTTCCGCAATTGTTTTCAGCGTCTGGGAGGCACCGTCATAACCAAGGGCAATACCATCACGCTCACCATCACTGATTTTTGGCTCATGGAATGCCGTAAGTGGATAGAGGCTATTCACTTTAGGGCCTGTCAAGTAACTAATATTATCTAAGTGTGCAAACGCCCAGATTGGCTTACATTCTTTTGTTCCCAGAGAAATAGAAACGTTGCCAGTTCGCCGGAAATTCAAATCGAGATCAATGTTTTCTCTGATAGAACCAACAGCCTTCATTTCCTGGAGGATGGCCTGGATAGTCAATCCGCGCGTATATCGAGCAGTAAGCGTTGGAGCATAAGTGTCCGCCAACTGCTGAAAAACACGAAAAGCAACCTCCGGTGTAATCAGGACTTCCATACGCTCAAAAAAGCCTGGATAGCGCCCAAGGAATTCTTCAATCATTTGAAACATCTTTCGTCAGAAATCGGTGACCAAGATGAGGTCACAATATGTCTGCTAACTCCATGTGCAATTAATCCTGCTAAAAACCACGGCGATAACAATTTGTAGAAGTTATCAATTTGCAACGCAACATCCGATCAACCATCACTGGTTACAGTTGTCCCAGCAAATCATCACGGGTAAGCACAGAGCTTGTCCGAATGGTGTTAGCATCGTCATCATCGTAGACCCCTTCAAAACCACGGAAGAACTTTTCACCGATCTCATCAGCATAGTAAGCGGAAAACAGCTCAGTCGCCGTCGGATAAACGATGGGGGAGAAAATCTCAGGCGTGCTGCCAACCACCGGCAGCACTACATCTACCTGGGACCCCACGACCTCATCGCCGGCAGGAACTATACCCACTGCATACCTTCCGACTCTTTTCATCGGTGTCATAATTTCTGCGCATCTATCGTGACCCCTAGCGCCGGGGGAAATAACGAACGTAGGCGTATCTACGTCAGCGTTGGCAAAGTACTGCAGATGAGCCCATTCCTCTGTATCCTGCCCTATAGCATGGCGTCCTGCTGCTTCCAACAACTTCGCTGCCCCAAAAAGTGCTGTTGCATAGTTCGGACCATCGCCTACGAAGACGAAGCTCTTGTGTTCTCTAGTAGCCTTAACTACATCGATAACATTTGCTTTACAGGCTTCGATCGTCGCTCCTACTGCATCCCCTGTGGCAGCTAACTGTTGACGCAATACGGTTGCCTCCTCCTGCGTAATCTTCGCATGAACTTCTGCAAGACGAATTGCAATCAAGAACAGTGCAATCATAGACACGCGATAGGAAATTACTCCTGGTGCATGGGGGTATTCGGGCACGGAACAATCCAGAACCATCTCCGCTAGTGACGCTAGAGGCGAGTTCGGGTTAGCGGTTAAAGCCAGGGTAGTACCCCCACTCTCTTGACCCATCCCAACTGCCTCACGAGTACGCGCTACTGTCCCAGATACAGAGATACCTATGACAAGCGGATTCTTGGGAAAAGGACTTTGTCGCCCGAGTAGATGATACCTAGCAGCCGTCATGGCATTGAGAGGGTCAGTGGCAATACCGGCGAGCTGCTCAAAGGCAAGATGGGTAGCAACGGCCGCCATGTGCGAATCGCCACAGCCAGTGACAACAATATGTTTAATAGAAAGACAAATTTCGTGATTTAATAACCGTCTTATACGCTCATCTATGATTGGTGTTTGCTCCAGAATTAGATCTGGCAAACTTTCAACTTGGGTAATCATATTATTCTGTGACATTGCGTAACTCCTTTAGAATTATTGTTGTTGGTTTACATCCGTCGACATTAATTGCCGCGTTTCTTCGAAAGATGGAAGATGGCCTCTAGGACCAAGTCCCGTAACTGAGATAGCACCAGCTGCACACGCAAAGGCGAGTCGTTCAGACAGAGAATATTCTAATGTCGTCCCTACCAAGAAGGCTGCATTAAAGGTGTCGCCTGCACCAGTACTGTCAATCACCGGAACATTATACCCATCGTGGTGAGCATCTTCGCCCGCAGTGACTGCATATGCACCCTTATGTCCATGTGTTACTACCACGGTATGGGGCCCGTATTTAAGAAGCTTCCTTAATTTATCCGATGTAATAGAGTCAGCGCCTGTAGCAGCCTTGAACCCACCATAATTGAAACTGGCTATATCAGTGAATGGAAGCACTGCCTCCACGAAATCCGGGCCCTTGCAGGCAGTGTCTTCCACATCTATCATCACTTGTACATTGTTTGCCTGTGCTTTTCTTGATAGTTCAATAAACACGTCTCTAGGCTCCGGCCATATGTACATATAGTTGATATTGCGCAGTGCCTGCTTGACTAGTGTCGGACGATAATTGGATTTCGCACTAGGCACTACGATGATTGCCTTTTCTCCAGTTGAGTCTAGCAAGATTATTGTCGTGAATGTCTCTCCGGGAACAGTCTCTACATTTGCAGTGTCAACATTATGTCGTACGAGATCAGCCTTCACGGTCTCTCCCACTTCATCGGAACCTATATGTGCTAGAGACTTGACGCAAAGGCCAAGCTTGCTCGCAGCACACGCAAAGTTGGGTTGAGGGCCACCTGGCATACGTCCGATCAAACTACTGAGCACTTTTTCATCATGGCCCGGCAATCGGTCAACTCGCAGAACTATATCAATAGTTAATCCACCTACAGAAAGCACATTGACTGACTGCAACAAGCTACTTGTAGACTCGGTCACTTTCTGCAGATCCGCGGCAGAATCTGTTGATGCAATTGCAATGCCCGCTCATTTAGTACCGACGAGATCGTTGGAGGACCTATATTCTCCATAGTGATTTCAGCACTTACTGCAGCACATGCACTTGCATGACTTGGATCATGGTTTTCACACCACCCAACCAAAAATCCCCCACAAAAAGCATTGCCAGCGCCCACAGTGTTTATTATCCGGGCAGCACAAGAGGGAATTTCCCACATTTCGTTCTTTCGCGCATCGAACAATATCGCACCCTGTTTACCCATGCGCACCAGTACAACTGCCGGTCCGTGGCTGGCAAACCATTTTGCGGCATCAAGAGGATTTTGCAGATCTGTCAAAATTGTACATGCGTCTAAATCGGGTGAGAAAATGCTAACAGAGCTCAAGTTTCTTACGATAATGTCACGCTCATTGTTGTCTGTGCTCTGACTTACCACTGGCTCATAACTTATTACGATTTCTCTTTGGGCATATCCAGTCAAGATATCAGTCTCAGTCTCTGAACCTCGACCCAATAGATGGACACCGACAAGCCCACGAATGTCTGGTAGATCCTCGGCTGTAAACACTAATTGAGCATCCCAGTCAGCGTCAGACACCCGAGTCACTTGTGTGCGGTTGTCGTTGTTGTCGAGCAGCTGCCATGCTCTCGGAGTAGGTATCGATGTCGTCTCTATATAATTAGTCCGCAACCCCTTTTGGGCTATGGAATCGACATTGAATTCGGGTCCCACACGCGCCACCATCCAAACATCTTCAGACCAGATACGGGCACCCAAGGCGGAATACAATCCCCCTCCTCCAAGGACACCCATTGCAGTATTTCCATCTTCGTGTACGAGGTCATCGAGAATGATGCCTCCCAACGCAAGATAACTTCGGCTCAAGATAGTGCAGGACGTTCATACCCGCCAGCTATTCTTTCTGCTGCCAGACAAACACTGTACAGTTGCACAGGAGGAAGAGAAAGCAGCGGCGAGATCGGTTCGTCAACAGTTGGAATATGAACCACATGGTCGACCATCGAAGAAATATTTTGTTCTTCTCTATCCACAACAGCCATAATGTGAGCCCCAAAGTCAGTTAATGTAGCGCAAGCATCTAAGACGCGCTGATAACCCTCTCCCGAGGGGGCGATTAACAAAACCGGATCGCCCTCGCAGACTGTATTTCCGCGCAAGGCATGATGGTACTCTTCTGCTGGCAAGGGGTGTCCAGTGAACTGAGGTCCCTCAGCTAGAAGTGCAGAAGCTGCCTGTGCAACAGCATAACTGGGTCCACTCCCGATGATAGTGTGCAGCCGATGCCGGGCACCGTGGCTTGCTGCCGATACCAAAATGCCATGAATAGATGACAACATCACAAGCATCTGGTCTGGAATTGCACTTAGCTGTCCAACTCGATCCGCATAGATTTCATCATCAATGAATGATCGCTGAACACCGAGTATTAGTGCCAGTTGCATGAGTAATCCTATCGTGACCGTAGTAGTCTGCGTTGGCATCCCCGACTTCGTAGCACCAGGATTGATACTTACAGGCGGTTTCTCTAGAAATGGGTTGCCTGAATATTCTGTGTCACTGATGCCAATCACGAATGCCGGGGTTTCTAATGCACGGTCTAGAGCATCCCACGTCGTCGTCGGCCGCCCACTGGAGCTAATAATAACAACGGCACTGCTTGCATCTGCAAGCGAGCTACCGTATACAGCATATTCGTACGCTTGTATCGGAATTGCCTGTAGACCAGCATAGCGTTCAAATGCAAGACAGACAGCCATGCTTGCAAACCATGAATCGCCTGAGCCAAGCATGAGAATGCGTTTGATATCCCTTTTCGTCAACTCGAGCGCTATAGTTTCAAGCAAACCCTTTTGGCGCTTGAGTGCACTCTTTAGGACTACGGGCGTGTCGTGAATTTCACGCCATGAGTCCTCAATAGGCATCCACACAGCACCCTCTTTTCCAGCTGCTTCCATTATTGGCTTCGGCATGTCAAGAGACTTGGACATATCGGTCCTATTAAATCGCACCTAATTAATTGTCTACACAGCAGTATCGAAATTAGCAGGAATTATCTGGTTAGATGATCTGTAAATGTATCACGCAAACCATTTACGTCCACGTCCACAACCACTTCCACAGTGCTTGGCATGGGCACTTCCAAACCACCTTCTTCAAGATGCGACAGGTCCGGTGGACGCTGATCAACCACAATCTGACCGCGCGTATATTTTCCGGATAGCTCCACTGCGATAGGCAATTTTTTCGTTGTGATTGCATCTGAATTTAGTAGACATGTTACCGCACCGGCATCGCCTATAGCAGTCTGCTCCCTACCAAATCTGTTCAACATAGATATAAGCAATTCTCCTGCAAGAGAGCTGCATTTGTTACTGCTTGCAGCCAATGTTTCTATTTCTGCGCGATAGAAAGCTACCTGTACAAACACATCCCACGTATACAACAGAACAGGTATGCCTGAGCTAAAGACGATATCTGCGGCTTCCGGATCCTGACGAATATTAAACTCTGTTGTAGGAGTGACATTTCCCGGGCCTATTGCACCTCCCATCACCACGAGTCTCCCAATCTTCGGGAGGACGTCAGGATATGTACGTATCAAAGTCGCAATGTTTGTGAGGGGGGCAAGTGCGACAATTGTAATAGGATTTGCAGAATTGCTGAGTTCATTGTACAAGAATTCTACGGCATGAAGAGTAATCGCTTTGGTTGAGCTCTCCGGGAGCTCAACGCCTCCCAAACCATTCTCACCATGTATCTCTGCGGCATTAACCATTTTTTCTATAAGAGGGGTGTCCATTCCTCTTGCCACCGGTACATGGCTTTGATCAGCAACCTTCATAATGTCTAGGGTATTTCTAACCACCAGATCAACAGGAACATTTCCCGAGACACAGGTAATTCCCTTAATCTGCAGATCGGGAGATCTAGCAGCTAATAGCAAAGCCAAAGCATCATCTACCCCTGTATCAACATCCAGAAAAATATCACGAGGTGACATGAGCTAACCGTAAACTAGGCATCGCTTAGTACATCCTAAGAGTATCGAACAGCAGCGAAAAGAACCGCTCTGTGTCAATTGAAACGCCAACTTCAACGTTAGCATCTTTCGGTTTGGATATATGCTCAGGTAGGTGATCCCACAGGGATTTTATGGGTTGTGTTTCATCCCGAATTGCTCCCGGCCTCTGATCGCAAATTGTCATTCCGTAGGTATGAGTGCCAGTTGTTTCTACCACGACGTGCATCGACTGGAAATCGATCAGCGTAGGGTCAATAATAGCAGCTACGGCACAGGGATCATGAAGTGCTCCCCCCGCCGAACCACGGCGCTCGCTCGAAGTGAGGTAGAAGCTAAGTAGTTGGGCCACTATCTGAGCTGTGGGATTTTGGATTGCGCGAATCTGACTTATCTCTTCTTGGCGTGCCAAAACTTGTCGCGTCAGATTTAGACCGGACATCAAGATTGGTATTTGCGACCTGAAAACTATGTCGGCCGCTTCCGCATCAACATATATGTTGAATTCGGCCATCGGCGTGAAATTTCCAGTTGTGCTACTACCTCCCATGATGCTCATGAGCTTGATCCTGTCTCGGAGCTTTGGTTCCTTTCTAAGTGCCAGAGCAATGTTCGTTAGAGGACCCGTAGGCAAAAGGACCAAGTCGACCGTACTCATTGCAGTATCAATAATAAAGTCAACTGCATGTCCTTCCCGAAGTAAGGTCGTAGGTTTCGGTAAATCCGGACCGTCCATGCCTGATTTTCCATGAACATGAGGAGCATAGACTGCATCTCGGACCAGCGGGCCTTCCGCTCCACGAACAACCGGTATATGGGTTAGATTGCCGAACTCCACAACTTTTAGAGCGTTAGCAGTGACGTTGTCGATAGATTCATTACCAGATACCGTGGTAATGCCTATCACATCCAAGTGCTTGGCAGCCAAAAGAATTGCTAGAGCGTCATCATGGCCCGGGTCACAGTCAATGATTACAGATGTCACAAAACGCCTCCTTCACTCCTTAATGGCAATACTCGTAAGTCCACGAGCAAGCTCTTCAATGTCAAATTCGTCGTCAGCATTGGCTGCACAAAAGGTTTTATACATTGATTGTGGCAGCGCATCTACGCCACTGAGTGCACCCGCTAGCGCACCAGCAATAGCAGCAATTGTATCGGTATCGTTACCAATATTTGTTCCCCCTACGATAGATTCGAGAGGGTCACCCTTCGAAAACACAAAAAGGCCTATCGCGGCGGGAACTGACTGACAAGCATCCACAGAATTACCTACATGGTTTTCAATCAAGGTGATTACCTCAGATAGCGATTGTGCCCTCAGCGCAAGAGTGACTGCTACCTCGCTCCGCACCAAAATGCTCGGTCCTGGGACTATCCGACCATGTTCCTTTGCTAGTTCTTCTCCACGACGTGCACCATACAAACATGCTTGTACGACTGAGAAAACATCAGCACCGTGTTCAACAGCATGTGCAACACCTGCTGCTATAGCACATGCTGAGGAGATAGCAATTTGCGTGTTGTGCGATGGTATACATGTTGTTAGCGCTGTATTACAAGCTGCATCCATATCGCCCGGATGCACTAGGCCAGCCGGTGCTACCCGCATGGCTGCACCATTGGTCGCACCGTGCGATGCAGGCTGTCTGTTTGATGTACCAATACAACCAACAAGGTTGGGATCCTTGCCTTCCCTCAGAGCTTCCACAACCAAACGGGTGGTAGGACCCATATTGCCGACGTGAGGCGACTCGTCGGCCCATTGCAAAAGGCACGCGACCCAATCTTCTCTCGTAAGGAACCCATTGCATTCTATAAGCTTGTGCGCCAGATAGTACATTTGGCTCGCATCATCAGTGACCTGACCCAGTTTGTTGCTCTCTGCCCCAGACCAAGTATCTGGCGGCGGTTGCTGAAAGGCTCGCAAGGGCCCTCCAAATTTGGCGAATATTTCCGTGTGGTGCCATTGTTCGGTTGCAGCCCCGAGCGCATCACCCATACCCGCAGCTGCGAGGGCACCAAGAATGTGATCGTATAACCGCTTCTCGCGGGTTGATCTACTCATGTTTTGCGTCCTCCCACGCGCTCTCGATAAATGCTCAACAAACGGCCTGCATCAACATTCAAGCACACGTTAGTCTTAGCTTCTTTGCCCCAGTGATTCCGTCTGTCCGCGACTGTCTGACCACTACAGGGATGGCCACCCGCCACAACATGTACGTACAGAGTCTGGGTCGAGAATAGGCTAGGCTCTATGAGGTATGCGATAGCCGAAGAATCGTGTACCGGAAAAGCTGATTCCCCTCTGTAAGTACTGTGGAAATCCAAGTAAAAAGGGGTAATTGCCGCGATCATGGAAGTCGCCGGGGTCTTCACTTCCGTCAGGTCATCTAAGTATGCAGGATCCATCAGGACCTGCTGCGTAACGTCAAGACCAACAACGGTAAGATTCCAGTTAGCACCAAACACCAGGCCGGCAGCTTCGGGATCATTGTGGATATTGGCTTCCGCCACTGGTGATGCATTACCAGCCACCCCTACTGCTCCGCCCATTATCACCACCTCTCTAACGTTGTCAGCAATGCGAGGCTCAATGCACAATGCCGTAGCAAGGTTAGTAAGTGGTCCAATAGCAACCAATGTGAATCTTCCCGGCTCATCCATTATAGAATTGACTATGTGGTTGGCCGCATATCCACTCGCAGCGCTGCGCGGTGAGGCAGGCAGCGCGGTCTCTCCTAATCCGTCACTTCCATGTACTTTCGCGCCTTCCCCATGGTACTCTCTGAGCAGAGGTTTATTAGCACCTTCATAAACATCTACATGCTCCATACCCACGATATCTAGCACTCGCAACGCATTCGCGGTTGACACAGATACCGGTCCGTTACCGAACACAGTTGTAACTGAATGCAGCTCTATCTCAGGTGAATTTGCGATGAGAGCTATTGCCATCGAGTCGTCGATTCCTGGATCAGTGTCGAGAATCAGTTTGTGAGAATCCATAGTTTAGCCAATTGTGCGCTCGCATGATGTGATTGTATCGCCGCAAGGCCCGCAAGATTTGGAGAACACCCGCCGTGTATCACCCTCTACAAGCCAAAGAAATTATCCTTTCAAGCCCGTAGTTGCCACACCCTGAATGTACCACTTCTGGAGCGCCAGGAAGAGTACGATGACTGGCAGGGATGCCAGAGTACTTCCCGCGAACGTACGTCCCCAGAAGATCTGGGTCTGTGTAGTTTGGTTTGCGATTGCGACCTGAATCATTTGCAAGTCGGGGTCGTTAATTACAATCAAAGGCCAATAGAAGAGGTTCCAGATGAACTGGAATTCCAGCAAAGCCATCGTTATGACCCCGGGGATTGCATTCGGGATAATGACATGCCAGAGAATACCCCAAAGTGACGCTCCGTCAATGGTCGCTGCCTCATCGAGTTCTTTCGGTATTTCCTTGATGAACTGAGCTAAAGCAAAAATGACAAACGGACTGGCAAACCAAGGAACGATCAGGCCCCAGAAAGAATCACGCATTCCAAGTTTTGACACTACTATGTAAAGGGGAACTATCGTCGCTTGAAATGGTATTAACATAGTTGCCACGACAAATATCAGCAACACATTCTTGAGGGGAAAATCAAGTCTCGCAAAGAAGTAGGCACCCATAGTGTTAAAAACCAGCGAGGATGCCACGACAGCCACCGAGACTAGCAGGCTATTGCCCATAAAGCGCTGAAAATGCAGGCCGTACATGATTCCCTCTTCACTGATACCAAACATGTCCAAGTATGTCTTCAGCGTCCATTTGATTGGTAAAAACGTGTGAATCGAAAAAGGATAGAGATTGGCGAAAATCTCCTTCTCTTCTCGTAAGCTCCCAAGTACCATCCAGACAAGTGGGGTGATGAAGACGAGTATTAGAATAACGTACAGGAGGTGCTCGGAAACAGAAATACCGAGTTTCTTCAATGTCCGCCGTGCAGGTCGTTTATAGATTAGGTTGCGCTGCGCCTTTGAACTTTGCATTTTTCGGAAACCATGATTTGTTGGTTGATGTAATCAGTATTCAACATCCGATCTGAATAGTCGCATTTGAATCACACTTATCACTAACAGAATAAGCAGCGTTACGATCGACATTGCGCTTGCATATCCCATATCTTGGAAAAGAAAACCGAACTGATAGATGTAATAGACAATCACTTTAGTTGCGTCAATGGGTCCACCTTTCGTCATGACATATACAGGAACGAAATTCTGAAAGGAAAAAATCGTCTGTGTCACTACAACAAACATCAGGACGCGTTTCAGGAGAGGTAGCGTAATGTGGTACATGATCTGCCACGGTCCGGCACCATCCACGATAGCAGCTTCCCGGTAAACAGTAGGGATTCCTTTGAGGCCTGCCATGATGATAATCATGCTGAAACCAAGATCCTTCCATATCATCATGGCGGTTAATGCAGGCAGGGCACGGTTGGGGTCTGACAGAAACGTTTGCCTTGGAATACCGACCATCGACAACATACTGTTTATGAGACCTAGCTGAGAGTGATACATCATAGCCCAGATGATTGACACCACGACAACGGAAGTCACTACGGGTGTAAAAACAGCCGATCGCACTATAGCGCTGGAACGCGTTTCTTTTTGCAGCAGTATGGCGAGCATCAGTGACAAGAACACCTGGATTGGAACTTTCATTATGACGAACATCGCTGTGACATTCATCGATTTCCAAAAATAGGGGTCTTCCATCATGTTGGCGTAATGCTGTAGGCCAATGAAGTCCCTATAACCACCCAACAAACTGTATTGCCACAAGCTGGATCTGGCGGCGGCAATTATTGGCAGGTATCGGAAGATGGTGAAATTGGTGATCGCGGGGAGTATGAATAGAAATGCGATCAGATAATAGCGGTTCTTTGGTCTCCACAGTGCCCTCAGCATTGTGGAAATTTTGTTTGTAGATGGCATTAGCATCGTAGTCATTGCTTGACCATTAGTCAGTGGAGTAATCCATTCCACTGCGGTTTGACACTGTCATACTAAACACATCATGATTATTTTTTACCCGGCTTTGATCTCCCAGCGGGTGAGGAATCTTTATTCACTGCCAAAACGGGCATCTTGCCGACCTTACCGAAAGAATCTCAAACCAAGGACAGCCCATAATCGGCGGGCCATATTACTTAGCTAACGAAGTTTATTTGCTAGGGATTACTAACAGAGCCTCTGGCTGGGTGAAGGATGACGAGGAGGCAGGAACTATCCCTGCCTCCTCTCTCAACAAGCAGTGGTCCTGCTGCGACCACTACCAACCCTCTAGTTATTCCAACCCCAGTATTTGCCCAACAAGCCTTCGATTCTGCCAGCAGCCGCCGTTAGCTGTTCACCTGCATCAGCACCCGCCTGAATGTTGAACAGAGCCTCAGAGTACATTTGATGGTACTCGGTATACCCGGGGGTACCGATACGAGGGATACCAAAATCATTCATAGCATCCAGCCAGAGCCTCTGACTACCACCTTCAGCATACTCCGGGAGCTCATTGAACAGGCCAATGTTGGCAGGTAGCTGTCTCACATACTTGTAAAAGATACGGGCGCCGTCATCCGACGCTGCGTATTTGACGAAGGCTACCGCTTCCGCAAGATTTTCGGTGTTCGGAGAAATTCCGTAATGCCAGCTGCCCGTATGACAGACTTTGCTCTGGAAGTACGGAATACCGGTAACACCCCAGTTGAAGCCGCCTTCACCGTGAATGCGGTTAAGGGCGCCGATTCGATTGTCAGGTGTGACCATGAAAGCTGATATGCGACTCTCGAATATCTCTGGGATGGACTCTACTGGTGTCACATTACCGTGCATATCCCCATAGAACTGATGAGCTTCAATGGATTCTGGAGTATCAAGATACCCCTTGAAAGTGATACCATCATCGCCCATGCCTTTGTAGGTGTCACTACCTACGGCGCCATTGGACCGACGAAAGATACCGTGCTCATAATCTCCCGTCCAAGTGCCTTGGCCCCAGCGAACTCCCCACTGATCAGGGACACCATCACCATCATTGTCTAGTGTCGTCTTTTCCCAAGCCGCCAGTGCTTCATCCATTGTCCACGAATCTGCCAGCGCTGCCGGAGGTGAGATACCCGCCGCATCTGTCATGTCTTTGTTGTACATCAGCAACGAGCAGGATTGTAGAATCGGGGGTCCCAACAACTCGCCCCGGAAACTACCCTCTTCGATGGACTGTGGGAACCACTGCGCCTTCTCTTCAGCAGTGAACAGGGGATCCATATTGTAGATCACACGGTTGAACCCGTAATGCTTCATGTCAGGGCCATCTGCCTGGAACAAATCCCAAGGCAAACCAGCTGCGACAGAAGCTTCAATCTTTGGAAATAGCTCGCGGAAGGGGATGGTCTCAAATTCCAATTCCACATAGGACCATTTTCCGCCATCTAGCTTCTGGAATTCTCCCAGCTGCTCCCTCCACGCATTCAACTGATCATCGTCAGCGAGTGCCAAAAACCTCAGTGTAACCGGGTTTTTGTCCGGATCCGCCTCGAGAGAAACCGCAGAAGAATCAACTACAACGATCTTCTCAACCTCGACGATTTTCTCGACTTCAACAGGTACTTCTTTGATCACCTCCACCACCTGAGGTTGGCAGGCCGACAGCACTAGGCCCAGTACCATCATTCCACTCAACATCTGTAGCATGCGTTTCTTCATCAGTAAGCTCCTTTGCATTATAACCTTCATCCGCAACACGCCCAATGAATTGGGGCGTGTTGCCTCCCCTCTTTTTCAGTTTCCCGACTGTCGTAGTGCAACCGACCCATCTATCCTGCCACCACTACTAGCACGTCACTACATTTTGCACTCACCTCCTTGCCAAATCCTCCGAGGGTAACCAACTGACAGCGTGGGCCAAATTTGATCGTGTTCCCTCTATATTCCTGATTGAGAAATCGATATTTGTGTTTTTGCGCATTAGCGCAAATTTGATGCATCACGTTGTAGAAGACCAGTTGAATATATCATTTTCAGTCCAGTGCGTCAAGTATGGTTCCACATTAATTAGGATACAACGCATTTGAACGCATATGTCTTCCATCAAGCCAACCAATCTCCTAAGGATCGCAGGCCAATTGAGATTATGTTCGCACTGGCGTTACGACCGGATGGCAACGCATTCCAATAGCAAGCGGAATGCGTTGTGCAGATCAATGATTCTGATGCATTCATCATTTGTGTGTATGGCTTGCATCCCTAACCCAAATGGCACGCAAGTGATTCCGGCTCCGTTCAGTGGATTCGCGTCTCCCCCACCGTCCGTGATGAGATAATCGGGCTCCATCGCCAAATTCTGGCAGCCTGCCCTGAAAAGCCGATTACACAGTTCACCTCGGGCTACCTCGTAACCCGGATATAGCTGTGTCCAGGCAACTTCTGCGGAGGTGCCACACGTGGCGGCAGTACGTTCTGCTGCCGCAACAATCTGTTTCTGCACTGCGCGCAAACGTTTCACGCTGTGCCCTCGGAGTTCGCCCACTAGCCGCGCGCGGTCGGGCACCACGTTTGTCGCCGTCCCACCCTCTATTATCCCAAAATTAGTGGTGGTCTGGTCGTCAATTCTGCCATGGGGCAAATCAGCAGTCACGAGACTGAGTACCCTAATAGCGTTGAGACCCTTCTCGGGTTCCAGGGCAGCGTGGGCTGCACAACCGCGGACCAGTAGCTCATATTTGAACTTTTGTGGGGATCGCACTATCACTGTGCCCACAGGTGTGTCCCCGTCCAGCACGAATCCATGCTCGGCCTGTATCGAACTCGTGTCGAAGTAATTAGCGCCCCTTGCTCCAATCTCCTCTTGCACCGTAAAGACTAACTCCAGAGGACGAAGTACGTCGGCACACTCACATTTATGGTGTAACAATTCAAGTGCAATGGCCAAACCTGCCTTGTCGTCAGCCCCCAATGGAGATTTGTGATCTGTATGAACGACACCGTCAGTGATTATTACGTTGACGCAATCAGGGTATCCTGTTGCCATCGACACTGTGTCCATGTGAGCAGTGAGCAGCAGAGGCGGTTCTACTGATCCAGGTACTTTTACGAGTAGATTACCCGTTTCACCATCCAGATGATCGCCTGCATCGTCCTCCTCCACGAACAAGCCAAGTGCATGAATCCGTTCACGGATGTAAGCCGCAACAGCTCCTTCTTTTTTGGATGGGCTTGGGATTTCGCAAAGTTCGATAAGAGTTCTAGTCAGCCGCTCCGCGTTCATCCCTGCGCAAACTCCATGCAATGAGTCAGTCATTTACTCAGCGCGCTTCAGCATGCGGTGAACGATTGGACCACTGGAGAGCGAAACCAGGACATCATTGTAGCTAGTGATGGTTTCACGGAAACCCTCCAGCGATTCCGGCCACAAATTCGATCCTGCTAGGGGTACGCCAGCCATAACATACGGGTCATCAAGTGCCAATTCATGCATCATTATGAAAGATTCATTCTGATTGGGTTGAACCGCGCTTTTGATGACGCTGGTACAGTCTGTCGATGTGTTTATGAGAATATACCCGCGATGGCGCTGGTTGCTTTTAACGTCACCGCATGAAAACGCTGTGATCCTGCAAACACATCTTCAACAAGGGCGGTAAAAATGCGATGATTCGCGCCATGTGTGAACCTCATTTTGTAGTACGCATCGTGCACCTGGTGTGCAAGCTCAGCCATGGCGCCAGAACTGTCATCAGAAAGCGGTGCACGGTCGATTACCGAGACAGAATTTATCGCGGACATACTCATAGTGTGTGGCCCATAGTCAGTTTCGATTGTTGTCGTATCAGAGTTATAATATCATCTCGGTCGAATACACCACTTGTCCCAGGTGCCTTAAGACTCATTCCGGCAGTGGCATTTCCCCACTCGAGGGCCTCAGCCAACGTCAATCCATCTAATTGAGCAGTGATAAATCCAGCGTTGAAAGCATCTCCTGCCCCCATTGAATCAACCACGTCGACATCGAATGCGTTTGATTCAATTAATCCTGACCCAGAAGCGCAAATTGCACCAAGCTCACCCCTACGGGAGACAACAGTTCGAATCATCCCTGCAAGACTTTCAGACGCCTTACCAGTGTCGTCGTGCGGACATAACAAAGCGATTTCGTCCGTAGCTGATCCGAAAACATAGTCCGACAAATCTATCGCCTTCCGAAGATGGCTTTCATACTCTTCAGCAAGTACGCCGTCAACCAACCCCAGTCGCAGATTCAAATCTAACGATATTGGCACGCCTTTATTGCGAGCATGCTCCATGGCTCGGAAAACAGTTTCTCGAACAGGATTGTTTACGAGCGACAACCCAGTGCTATGGAACCAAGCAATTTCCTCGAAACTACTTAAATCCACATCTAACGGATCAAGTAGTTTATCCGCACCCGCTCTACGTGGCCATCCCATCATTCTGGGCGTTCCATCCAAGGCGATAAGAGCCACAATGACCGTAGTAAACGCGCCGTCGAGGTGGATCAAACTAGAAGTATCGACTCCAACCCCAGAGAGTTGGTCGGAGATCATGTTTCCGAAGCTATCTCTACCTACCGCTCCCACAAAGGCTACTGGTACGCCAAGACGCGCGAGAAGCATTGCTGTGTTGGCGGCTGATCCACCACATATCACCTCAGGGTGAAATTGACGTTTCGTGTCTTCCTCATCAACACTAGTGCGAACAATCAGGTCTGCGCAGGCGTCCCCAAGCACAATCACTTGGCGCGGTTTTCCTTCTACGACCAATTTCTTGCCGCCCGAATGAACGCGTGAATCTTTGCGGGATCCTTAATCCGACTATTCTCCTTGTTGGTATGCGTAAAAGAGTCCACGCACCAAGGCCGGACCACACTAATGGCTTCTGCAACGTTCTTCGGGCCTAGACCACCCGCGAGGATTGTCGGAACGTTTGCCGTACGTACAACCTTCCTGCTCACACTCCAGTCATGGCAGCTGCCAGTCGCCCCTATGCCAGTAAATGTGTCAAGGTCCGTGTCCAAAATTAGGTAATCGGATACTTTCTGATACGCTAAGGCAAGTTCGATTGACGTGTCATCCTTGGCTGGAATGGCTTGCATTATCTTGGTCTCAGGAGCAGCGGCACGTAGCTCCGCTACTTTCTCAACCGACATTCTGTCAATGTTTCCAGAGAGGTGAATGATGTCTGGGCCAACCTCGCGAATAGTTGCCAAAATCTCGTCGAGGTCATTGGCAACGGTGAGGGCTACTCTACTTGCAAAAGAGTTACCAGGGATGGCAGAAAAGATTTTGCGACAATTGGAAAATGAAACCTCAGCTTGCAGCCGACCCATTTCCCCTACAGCCACGCCAATAAAGTCAACTCCTAGATCAGCGCTACTGAGCGCATCCTCTGGTGTCTTGTGACTGTAAATCTGTATCTTCATCTGACGACAGTGCTGTAGATTACTAGCTCATCATTTCCCAGAGATATTTTGTTGTTTAGCGTGACAAAAGAAATATCGCACTTGAACCTAATATGAGCCCCAGCACTCTATTCCAAGTTATTGGCTCTCGGAATAATATGAATGAAAACACAACAGCTACAACAACTGATAGTCCTCTGATAGGAAAGAGTACACTTCCTTCTCCCCCCAACTTGAAGGCAGTAAACATGCAAATATAACTGATTGAACCGAACAAACCAACAAATAAGCCAAGCCAAATCATCCGGGTGGATATCTCAAACGGCTGTTTCTGAGTGCTATGAAGAACTAAGGCAGCAACACAGTACATAATATTAACGATCAAAAGAAATGGTGGGGCGTATACGCCATTAGCAGCGGCCATCTTGTTGCCAATGGCGTTAAGTCCCATGCCAAACATCGCTATAAATGCCAATAAAATAGTAGTGTCCATAACGAGAAGCTAAATCAAAAACCTAAAATCCTGACACACCATCACAATTCTAGATGCGACGCCTTCCTGTCCATACGGATCACCCATCGCAAAGTTTCATCAGCACAACACAATGGCAAATGCACTTGATGTTTTGGGCGGAGCTAGGATTGTGCCTAGCGAGAGCGAATACCGTGACAAGAGAGTATGGCAGCTGATGTCTGTCCTAGCTACCAAAAGTACAACAATAGCCCACCTGATTTACTCCAGATTCCGCACTATGCCAACATATTCAGCCACCTTGCTTTCGTCAACGAACGTCCCCCAACCTTGTGGCTCAAAACACGAACCCACTAGTGCGCCATCCGCCTTGGCCATGATCAGACCAGCGTTCTCATGATTGGTGTGACCACCGACAATCACAGGCAACTCGGGAAACTGCTCTTTTATCTCAGCGATCATGTTTAGGCACATGTCTTCTTCCGGATGGGCAATTTCAACAGCGTTTGCACCTGCTTTAATAGCGTCCGTAGCAATGTCCGCAAGCGGCTTGCCGTTCAGCCAGCTGAAGTGCATACTCTCGATCTCTGCCAACAGCGAAACATCCTGAGCTCCGATCTTTGTCCGGTAATCGTTTATTCGGACAGGATCAGACTGGACCACTCCTGCCGGGGTCATGGTGGCACCCACCAAGGCAGTACATCGCACAAACGAGCAACCGCATATCTTTGCCACGGCCATGGAAGCTTCCAGGGCGTTCCACAATATCTGTACGCCTACATGAAAATTCAGGGTGCTATTGTCTTTGACAGCACGAACGATGTTGGCAAACGCCGCCAGACGCGCCGGATCCACTTCAGGCCCCACCGGGTGGACCTGGTCAATGGTTTGGACTACGCAACCATCCGCACCTCCAGAGACAAGCGCTTCTACATCCTTGATTGCTTTTTCAAGAGATTTCTCAGTGTTACCGGGCTCGTAAAACGGAGTCCCAGGCAGTGGCAGTAGGTGAATCATGCCATACACAGCCTTCTTGCTTCCGAATATTCCTGGCTGAATCATGTTCTCTTCGAAACGCCCTCGGCGGCCAACGGAGCCCGTACTCATCGTGCGTTGTTGGCCCTAAACCTAAGTTCTACTTGCATTGGCTTCTCCCTACAGCCCACGACATTCATCATATGGTTTTCGCCAGAATACGAAGCATCATTTCCCTAAAAGCCTCACCGTCTGCATGTAACGCAACATCAACATTAGGGGGGCGCCGACCTCGGTCTCCAGTCCGATCAATATCTACCACGGTACGTCCATCCGTAAGTTCGCCGGCAGTTTCAACATCTACATGAGCATATACAGTGGATACCACATCAGGCTGCATAATGGCACAGACTGCCAACGCATCATGAATTGGTGCGGCTCCTAGAGAGGCCATTGGTTGCGACTCGTCATATGCTTTAATTCGGACTTCGGCAAAAGCAGCGGAACACGTGGCGGCAGGCGTGCCAGCTTCTCGCAGTGCCGCACACGTTTTCATAGTGAACAAAGCTTCGTGCGTTGCATCCAGAGTAATCAGTCTGATCGGACGACCACTATTAATCACTACACGGGCAGCTTCAGGATCTACCCAGATATTGAACTCCGCAGATGAAGTGCAGTTTGATACGTGGTGCCCCCCGCCCATAATGACAATCTCCGGTATCTTCTCCAATATTTCAGGGGCTTGCCTGATGGCCAAAGCAATGTTGGTGAGTGGTCCTACAGGCACCAATGTGATGTCCCCATCAGACTGCAAATAGGTCCGGATAAGCCATTCGACTGCAGTAATACTCTGCCTGACTGAATGAGCGGGCGACAAGTCAAGAAAGTGCCCATGAATCTTGCTGGGTTCTCGACTTGGGATGTTTGGCTTTCTGCCCGGAGTGAGTGTGGCAGAAAGGGGCAAACTGCATCCTTGAAACACAGGTATTGTTGCGCCAATGTGATCGAGAACTCTAAGGGTATTCTCCGTACAAATTTCCACTGGACAGTTTCCGTTCACCGTAGTCACACCCAAAAGATCTATTTCAGGTGCAAGCGCAGCCGTCATAATAGCAATCGCATCATCAGTACCAGTATCCACATCCATAATTATTTTGGTGGCCAAGGCAGTGCTCCTCTCGACAATGTCATATGGTGTTTTTCTTTTCCAATTGCCATACTCTAGGCGATCTGGGGCCTAAGCGTCGCAAGCTACATGCCACGGCAGAAACACATCAACGCATTGTGAACATACGCTCTGTCCATCTGTATGGCAACGTCCTACCAATACGGAAAAATAGTGGCCACGAACTGGCTGCTCAGTGACTGGTATCATTTGACCGTATAATTCATGATGGCTAGAACAGAAAGTCAGAAGTATATTGCATAATGAAATCCTGACAAGTCCCGTGTAATATGATAGTCCAGATATACGCCTTCACCAATCCGAAAGATGCAGTCGAGGCCGCAAAAATTGGTGTCGACCATGTCGGATTTGTGGCCGGCGATTACGGACAGGTTTGTGGCGAGCTAAGTCTGAGTGAAGCAGCGGCAATCGCGGGTGCCGTCCGCGAGATCTGCACATCGGTTGCTCTAACAATGGCAACCAACATCGATGAGATCCTGACGATGGCTGCAGCTGTTAAGCCCGACATAGTGCATGTGTCAACCGACCCGTTAGATGTGGATGTACAAGCAATGCGCGAGTTAAGGGACAGCCTGAGTCCGCACACGCGACTGATGAAAGCGTTGCCAGTAGATGGAACAGAGAGTGTGACACTGGCCAAGGCTTTTGCTACCACATGTGACTATCTATTGTTGGACACAAAGGTGGCAGGGATGCCTGGAGTGGGCGCCACTGGCATGACACATGATTGGGGAGTAAGTAGGCGTATAGTTCAATCAGTCAGCTGTCCGGTGATACTTGCCGGCGGCCTGTCATCGGCAAATGTTGTGCAGGCGATCAAGGCGGTGGATCCATGGGGAGTGGATAGCAACACTGCCACCAATGTGTCCGGCGACAAAGTTCGCAAGGACATGGAACGCGTGTCTGAATTCTGCGAGATTATCCGGAGTACTGCGACATGAAAGCGTCTGCGAAAGCATCCCCATCCGTGTGTCTACTTGGGCCCATCAATGTCGATATCACACTGCCTGTCGACGAGTATCCATCTGAAGGCGGAGACGGCCTATGCGATTCGTACAGTATTGAAACAGGCGGAGTAGTAGCAAACACTGCAATCGTGCTGGCTAAGCTCGGTGCCAAAGCGCAGCTGATTGGTTGTATGGGTGACGATATCTGGTCAGAGATGGTGTCGGATGCCTTTGATGTAACTGGGGTGGATGTATCTGGAATATCAACCATCCCCGGGTTAGCTACCGGTCTAAATATAGCCATCGTAACTCCGAGTGGAGAGCGAACTTTCTTCAACGCATGGGGGGCGAATAATTGGGTCGAACCAGATAAATTGCCATTGGACCTGATAGCAAGGGCAGATATGCTGCAGGTTACGGGGCACCCTGTGACCCGCGAATCAAATCGATCGGTATTACTTGACGCGATTGACATTGCGCGATTAACCAATGTGCCGGTTAGCATGGACACCAGCCTTCGACCAGTGATGGAGCAAACTTCAGAGATCCTTTCTTTAATCCCTCAGTTAGAAATCTGTGTTGTTGGATATGAGGAAGGACGTCACTTGACTGACGAACAAGATCCTTATGCCATCGCGAGGAACATCATTTCCAGAGGGTCGAATCTAGTGGCGGTCAAGTTGGGCGGCGGAGGTTGTGTCGTAGCCACTGCAGAGGAACACACAATCCTGACCACCCACGACGTGACAACGCTGGATACTACCGGAGCCGGCGATTCATTTACCGCCGGAATTATCTTTGGGTGGCTGTCGCAAATGAGCATCGGCGCAACAGCGATGCTCGCCAATTTACTGGGAGCCCTCGCTACCACAGTGTGGGGTGCCGGTACAAAACTCCCGGGCGCCGACAATGTAATCACACATCTTTCATCAATGGATTACCATGATCGAAGTGAATACGATGCGCATGAGGTCACCGTGATGCTGAAGGCCTCACAGCGGCTGCATGGATCAAATCCATGACATTGCTGTGCTACGCGAGTGAAGCCGTGAATCTTCAAGACAAATGATATTCGGGGGAGCCAACTCATGAAACGTCTGGTAGTAGATACAGATCCAGGTGTCGACGACGCGCTCGCAATAATGATGGCATGTGCGCATCCTGATACAACGATACATGCCATTACCACCGTGGCCGGCAATGTAAGCCTCGAGCACACATCCGCAAATGCATGTAAGCTGGTTGAGTTTTTGGGTTTAGATACGCCCGTGTATGTGGGATGTGCTGAACCACTCATGGGCGCGCCGAATGAGGATGCCACTAGTTTTCACGGCAGTGATGGCCTAGGCGATGCTGGCGTTCCACCGGCCTCGGTAAAACCCAATTCAGAGCATGCCTCACATGCGATTTGCTTAATTGCAGACGAATATGCTCAGGAAGTAGACCTTGTGGCACTGGGTCCCCTGACAAACATTGCCGTTGCACTGATACTGGACCCTGATTTACCCGAAAAGTATCGGAGTTTAACTATCATGGGCGGCGCCATTCGGGCACAAGGAAACACGGCCAACTACACGGCAGAATACAACTTCTTTCGTGATCCTGATGCTGCCAAGATTGTTCTGACGCGGTGGCCCATGGTCACGATTGTTGACTGGGAAACCACACTAGCGTATCCAATAGGTACAACTGATTTGACACGGATTTTCGCCACGAAAACGAAGCGGGCCGATTTCTTCAGAAGAATCTCTCAAGTGACACTAGATCGTATTGAGAGTATTGTTGGAGACCGTGTGTTTTTAGCTGCAGATCCGATAGCGATGGCGACAGTGTTGGATTCAGGTGTTGCGTCAACAATTGAGCAGCGGTATGTTGCCATTGAGAATGCTGGAGGACTTTCCCGAGGTCAATCCCTAGTGGACTGGATGGGCTTAACTGGAAATCGCCCAAACGCAAGCTTGGTGACTAAGATTTCGACCGAGAGATTCTTGGCATTAATTGAAGCGGCTTTGACCTGAGCCATGCGGTCTTCTCTAAACAACCTGCAGGTGGCTGCTAAGTCACACGAAGACGATATGGTGAGTTTCCTGTGTGATCTGGTCAATTTGCAGTCCGTTAATGGTAGGAATAGTGAAATGGCCGTTGCTTTGCGAATCGCAGAAGAAGCCCGGAAAATTGATTTGCAATGCAAGATAGAAGCTGCAGATGATGCAAGACCAAATGTCATGGCAAGTTGGGGAAACGGATCTCTAGAGTTTGTCTTCATAGGCCACATGGACACTGTTGCGCCCGGACCCGAAGAAACCTGGGCTTCTCCACCGTTCGATGCTACACAACGAAATGGTCGCCTATATGGACGCGGCGCCGCCGACAATAAAGCAGGCATCGCTTGTGCTCTTTATACTATTGCAACAATAAAAGATCAACTCCTTCTTGATGGCAATGCCACAAGGGTTACTTTGGCGGCGGTTGCAGACGAGGAATCTGGAGCAACGAGCAAGATAGGAGTCCGTCACCTTCTGGATCAAAACCTCCTCCAAGCAGAAGGTGCAATATATACCTACCCCAGCGATGTGGTCTGTATTGGGCATCGTGGTCTGCTGCGGCTGGAGTTGTTTGCGACCGGCAAGGCTGTTCACACGGGTGGTGAGGAGTGGAACAATGGAGTAGGTGGCGCAAATGCAGTCATGGGTTTAGCATCCGTTCTATTGAAACTAGAAGAGTTGGTTATTGATGGGTCAACTCATCCTGCCTTCGGCGATTTGAGAAATGTGATCACACCTGGTACGTTGTTCAACGGAGGAGAGTTCGAGAGTATGGTACCGGCTTCCGCCTCCGCACTGGTAGACATCAGGTTACTGCCAGGTCAGGATCGCAACGCCGTACTTGCGGACGTGGAAACAGTGCTAGACGAAGAGATGAAGCAGCGCCCTGGTTTTAAAGTAAAGACACATGTGAAAAACAGTTTTCCAGGAGTCGCCCTACCTATAAATCACCCACTGGTATCAATTGCCGTGGACGTCACCAAGGAAGCAACAGGGAGGAAATGGCGGGCCGTAGGGGCGGGGCCTGGTAACGAAGGCTATATGTTGATTGAGGCAGGGATACCTACTTTATGCGGTTTTGGTCCCAAGGGTGGTAATGCGCATGCGGCGGACGAGTGGGTAGAAACAACGAGTTTGTCGAACACCGTTGCAATGTATGCTGCAATCGTGCAGAGATATTTAGGCCAAATAAAGCCAAGGGAAACTGGCATCTCCTATCAAGGCTCTTGATTATCTGGTTCATGCGGATACAATACGCAGTCCACGAACGCTGTGGGAGAGGGGGTCGCCGCAGTCGGACCACTGCTATACTATGCCACGCTGACTTGCATAGGTGCGCCATGCACCTGTGTCTCTTCGCGAAAAAACCACAATTGACTAGGGCTTCATTGTGAGTAGCAAAACTTCCATAAATAATGTTGGCATCATCACACTAGACGATGATGCGACTGTTCATAGAAACAGCATATTAATTATTGAAGATGGGATCATTGTCCAAGTCGGGGATTCGTCAAGTGATTTGAAAGTTGACGAGGCCGTAGATGGTAATGGTAAAGTGGTCATGCCCGGACTTGTAAATGCACATTGCCATAGCCCCATGAATATGGTGCGGGGTTGGGCTGAAGATCTTCCTTTTGTCGACTGGTTGGAGTCCATCTGGGTCCCCGAAAGCGGGTTGACGCCTGACGATGTGTACTGGGGAGCATCACTAGCGGCCGCGGAGATGATCAGATCAGGCACGGTTGCCTACAATGACAAGTACTTCTACATGGATCGTGTAGCTGATGTTGTGCAGAAAAGTGGGTTGAGGGCTGCGCTCACATGGAGTGTGTTTGGTATGGGGCCTGACACCGAGGTGGGACCAGGATTGGATGGCACCGCAAGATGGATGAAGAACCTCGACCAGACTTCAGATAGCAGAATAAAGACCTATGTTGGACCACACTCACCATATCTGTGCCCAGAGGATTTTCTTCGCAAGACTGTGGAACTCGCCCACGAATTAGGAAAGGGGATTCATCTACATGTTGCAGAAACGCAGGAGCAAGTAGATCAGTCAATTGCAAGACATAAATTGAGACCCGTCCAACATCTGGATAGTCTGGGGGTTTTTGATCTACCTGACGTTACTATTGCAGCACACACACTTCATGTAGATGAAAAAGATGTTGAAATACTTGTGCATAAGAATGTAATCGTTCCTCACTGTCCGATTACCTATATGAAACTTGCAATGCCTTTCCCATCAATAAAACAATGTTTAGATGCTGGCGTGCAGGTCTGCCTAGGCACCGATGGCCCCGGCTCAAACGGTGACATGGACATGTTCGCCACTGTCCGGCAGACTGCACTCATTCACAAATATCAGGCACTGGATCCGGAGATGATTTCCGGAGATACTGCATTGCGTATGGCAACGCAGGTAGGGGCTAGGGCTGTGGGTCTGACAAACAATGGTGTGCTAAAGGTCGGCGCACCTGCCGATTTAATTTTAATCAATTTCGATTCCCCGCACCTCAGGCCTGTACACAACCTAGTCGCCAACATTGTACACTGTGCTAAAGGTGGTGATGTATGCGACGTCATGGTGGACGGGAAATGGTTGATGCGCAACCGTGAATTACTTACCCTAGATGAGGATCGGATCCTACATGAAGCTGAAAAACGGGCGCATGACATGGTGTATAGGGGTAGAAGACAACTGAGGAAATATGACGACGGGTAGCATATTCGGTCGCGCCGCTATACGGTAGATACCCATGGGGTCTTCTACAAAGATCATTTGCAGCCATACCCTAAGGTCCAAATGGAGTGATCCTCATAGGATCTTCCAGCGTCTCCAAAAGGACCACGAAGACCATCATTGTTTGTCGGGACAACCCTTACCGGTAAAGGGGCATAATCATTAGGTTATGACAAAACAGGAAGAACCACTTTGCACTAATAGCAGCAGAGCAATGCCTGTTTCCTGTTGATTCAGTAGAAATGGACATTCCTATTAGAGGAAGGGCCTGTTATTTCCAAAACAATTGGGGTCGCATGAAGGAATATAAATCATTGTTATGAGTGATCCAAAACTTTTCCAGGTCGTAAATCGACTGATGTGTGAAAGCATGAAGCTACAGATTGGTGAGCGCGTCTGCGTAGTGACTGACACAGAACGGCTGCCGTTGGCTGAAATATTCACTAGCGTAGCTTCCAAACTGGATACAGACCCGATAATGGTCGTTATGACTCCACGTGCCCAACACGGCAGTGAAGTGCCAGCTATGGTCGCAGCCACCATGAAAGAGGCAGACGCAGTGTTCCAGATCGTAACCCATGCCATGACCCACACAGATGCTACCAGGGATGCCCTGCAAGCTGGGAGCCGGGTATTAGTCTTACGCGGTATCACCGAAGATTTGATGCTTTTTGGCGCAATAAACGCCGATTACCAGGAAATTGCAGCCACATGTCTGCTAGTGTCTAACTTGATGCGGGATGCCAAACAGGCCCATATTAGCACTAAAAAAGGCACCAACCTAATCATGACCCTGGATGGTCGTCTACCTCACATATTGGATGGCATTGTGAAAGGGCCAGGTACATTTGCTGCCATGCCAGATGGAGAAATCGCCATCAGTCCCGTAGAGAAAACAACCGAAGGTGTCCTGGTAATCGAGCATTCAATGGACGGTTTAGGCTTGTTGGACGAGCCAATATATTTGGATGTGGCGGAGGGGCTGGCGGTTTCCATAAAAGGAGGACGTTCGGCGGAAAAACTCAGACGATTGATAGATGAGGCTGATGAGGGCGCTAACAACATCGCCGAGTTTGCAATTGGCGCCAATCCCCAAGCGCGCCTCATCGGTAATCTGGCTGAAGACAAAAAACTAGAAGGTTCAGTGCATATTGCTGTTGGTGACAACCACGTTCTAGGCGGCAAGGTCACCAGCAACATTCACCTTGATGGCATGCTGCTCAATCCAACCGTCAAACTGGACGGGAAACTGGTGGTTGACCAGGGCACATTGCTGTTAATATAGATGATCACAGAGGAGGAATGTCATCAAACTCATAGATTTAACCATGCCTTTCAGTCCGTCGGTTACGCCGCTTGACGGACATCCCCGCATTTCGATGGAACCGATCACTACCCATGATGCTGATGGTCGGTCTAACACTAAGGTTGTTTTTAGTGTTCACACCAGCACCCATATCGATGCTCCTCAGCATTTCTATGCTGACGGCATAACAATCGATCAGATGCCTTTGGAAATCTTCTGCGGAAAAACTTTTGTATGTGACCTGCGTCAGATTGCACAGCCTGGTAAAGCCCTGACAGTTGAGGACATGCAGGCCGGAGGAATGCCCCCGGATGATCATCTTCACGGGAATCGCGTGTTGATGCATGCCAATTGGGCCGCACCTCGATGGAAAGGGTCGGGGCTGTACAAAGGCAACATGTATCTGGCCGAGGAGACTGCGCACTGGTTGGTTGATATCGGTATCGTGGCTCTCGCGATGGATTTTTCCGTTGACAGTGTCTACCCTTATCCCTGCCACCAGATTTTTCTTGGCGCCGGGATCCCACTAATTGAAAACCTCATCAACATCGATCAGATCACAGTCTCGGAGTTTACCCTGTTGGCGTTTCCCATTAAATTGGAGGGTGGTGATGGCGCACCCGCCCGAGTACTGGCGTGGATTGACGAATGACTGTGATAAAACTAGACCATGTCGGCATCATAGTGAAGAGCGTGGAGGCCACGGCCGCTGCTATTGAACGCACCATTGGCCTGAAGTTGGAAGAGGTTGTAAATTATAAGGACATTCTTAGGATTGGATTTATTCCAATTGAGGGGGTGGGTGTTGAGTTGCTGGAGCCTACAACTTCGGAGGGGATTAATGCGGAGTTCCTACGAAACCGCGGTGAGGGTGTGCACCACATGGCCTTTCAGGTTGATAATCTTGACACAGCTGTGGCCCATGCTGTTGATCAGGGCGCGAAGGTAATATTGGGTCCCGCCGAAGGAGCCCGTGGAAATCGCATTGTGTTTCTCGCTGGGGATAATATGGGTGACACCATCGTTGAACTCTTAGAAACACCTAACTCAAATGCATAATCTATGTCAATAAAAGTTGCGATTGCCCAAATGTCGCCCGGTGAGAACCATGCCTGCAACCTTCGAAATACCCTCGGTATGATTCGCTCCGCCGCTGCCCAAGGGGCGAGACTAATTGTCTTGCCGGAGATGTGTACCAGCCCGTACATGCTTGGAGATGACGATCTAAGCCGTTGGTCAGAAGAAATCCCGTCTGGTCAATCTGTCCACGCTTGGTTGCAGGCCAGTCGAGAATTAGAGATTGCGATTGTGGCTGGAATATTGGAATATAGAGATGGCCACTTTTTCAACTCGGCAATTTGTCTCGACAAAAGCGGATTACTGTCCCACTATCGTAAGATGCACCTCTTTGGCTGGGAGCAACAGTGTCTAGCTGCGGGGAAAGCGTTTCGGCACACGGCTGATGTCGACGGCACCCGAATCGGAATGCTAATCTGCTACGACCTGCGGTTTGTTGAGGTGGTGCGTTCATTGGCATTGGATGGTGTCCAGTTGCTTTGCCTCCCCAAGACCTGGACGGATGTTGGCAAGTCTCAACCCTTAGATCAATACGGGTTGCCCGGAGCAGCGCACCTCGCTCTGGGACAAGCCTATGCCAACAAGATTTTTTTACTATGTGCGGGCCGGGTAGGGACAGAAAAGGGTGTGAGTTATCTAGGGCGAAGCCTGATTGCCACCCCAGATGGACACATTGTCGCCGGGCCAGGCAGCTCGGACGAAGAGGTCCTACTTGTTGCTGAGATTGAGCCAACGTTAGCCAATCACAAACAAATTGGTAGAGCAAATCATGTGTTCAAGGATCGGCGGACAGATCTATATTGATCACTGTGCCTGATTAGATGGCAAGCATCAACACTCATTCATGTGGCTGCACCGCGGTGCGTATCCACAAATATTAAGGAGAGCCTAATGGATCTAGGATTAGAGAACAAAGTCGTCTTGGTGACGGGGGGTAGCAAAGGGATTGGTAAAGCGATCGCGCTAGGCCTATCCAGAGAGGGATGCTGCGTTGCCATTTGTGCTCGAGGACAGGACCTACTTGATGAAGTAGCGACCGGAATTCAGCGAGAGACAGATAATGAAATAATTTCCGTGACTGCAGACTTGACTAAATCTGGAGATGTCAAACGGATGGTTGAAACGATCGTTACCCATTTTGGGCGCATCGACGTTTTGGTCAACAATGCCGGTAGCTCTCCTGGTGGTATCTTGGAGAGCTTAACAGAGAAGGACTGGGAACAATCTCTTCAGCTTAAGTTTATGGGGTATGTACGGTGCTGTAAGGAGGTTATTCCCCACATGCGTAAGCAGGGTAAAGGACGTGTGGTCAATATTATTGGAAATGACGGCGTTAAAGTATCCTACTGGGAAATCACGCCTGGGGCCGCTAATGCTGCTGGACAAAACCTTACTTTATCTCTGGCTGGTCAGTACGGAAAGGACAACATCACATTTGTAGCGATTAACCCAGGTCCAGTAGCCACGGAGCGTTGGGATGGATTACTTGAAGCGATGGCGCGTGATCGAAACATCACCAAAGAAGAGGCCGACAGGCTATCTAAGGCCAGCATTCCACTAGGGCGCATCTGTACCCCCGAAGAGGTGGCTGACCTAGCAGCCTTTATGGCATCTGACCGAGCCCACTTTATTAATGGCACGATGATAGAAATTGATGGCGGCCAACGCAAAGCAATCATGGATACCTAAACACAATGAGACGCCCGATTCATGTTGCGTGAATAGGACTAGGTTTGCTGTCTCACAAAAAAGCAAATCGATAATCAAGACGCCAGATCGCTCAGATTGAACCTGCGCTCAACCAGTACGAGAACCTATCAATTAAGATGAAATTTTATCCTATTGGGAGATGAAGTGACCACAACAATATCTCGCCTCTGTCAAGAACAACTCCCGCTATTGCGCGGTCAGGGTCGGTTTGTTGATGATATCAACCCAGTGGGTACGGTCCATTTGGCCTTTGTTCGCAGCCCTTACGCCCATGCCCGGATCATCAAAGTCGATGTGAACGCCGCCCTGCAACAGCCCGGCATTCTCACCGCATTGAGTGGTCACGCTTTGCTCTCCCAAATCAAACCGATTCGCCCATTGTTGGAGCACGATGCCTTTCAAGCCACGGATTGGCATCCACTAGCGTGGGATAAAGTGCGCTACGTCGGAGAGGCCGTGGCGGTAGTCGTCGCAGTGGATCGTTATCATGCTGAAGATGCTATTGAACAGGTGATGGTGGAGTACGATCCTTTGCCTGTGATAGATTCATCCACTGAGGCAATGGGTGCGGACAGCCCTCTAGTCCATGAGACATTAGAGAGCAACATCCTGTTGCATACCCGGGTTGGGTTAGAAGAAGATCGAGCAACTTTTTCGCAAGCGGATGTACATGTACGGGGCACGTTCCGACATCCCCGCGTGACCGGTATGGCCATAGAAAGTTGTGGGATCGTGGCTGACTATCACCCCGAAACCGATGAGTTGACCGTCTGGTCTTCGACACAGGTACCTCACCTACTCCGCGATGCCATAAGTGAGTCGTTGGATCTCTCGGCCCAGCAGATACGGGTAATCGCACCCGATGTCGGCGGTGGTTTTGGTACTAAAATGCAAGCTTTACCGGAAGAGCTCATAGTGACATATCTGGCCCGACATTTAGGTTGCCCGGTCAAATGGACACAGGACCGCATCGAAAATCTCCGGGCCAGCTTCCACGCTCGCGACAACGTGGTCGAGGCTGAACTGGCCGCCAAGGCCGACGGCAAGATTATAGGTCTGAGGGCCAAAGCCATTTGTGACGTGGGAGCCTACAACTCATTTCCCCTAACCGCTGCGCTGGAACCATTCACTATCGGTAGCGCGTTGTCCGGCCCCTACAACTTTAGCTACTATGCCTATGAAGGTTACGCTGTGGCAAGTAACAAATGCCCGATGGGTGCCTATCGCGGTGTCGGATTTGTGCTTGGACCAATGGTCATAGAGGGCTTGTTGGACAAACTAGCCCACAAATTGGAGATGGATCCCTCGGATGTGCGCATGAAGAATTTGGCCCAGCCAACAGATTTTCCATTCAAAAGTGCAGCTGGACCGATATACGATAGTGGCGATTATCCGGCTTTGCTTAATTTGGCCCTAAAAGAATCCGGTTATCTATATTGGCGTAAAAGACAAGCAGAGGCCTTGAATGAGGGGCGGATGTTGGGAATCGGTCTCTCGTGCTTTGTCGAGTTGACTGGAATGGGTCGTGGCACCTATCGCAAACGGGGTATGGTCAATGTCCCCGCCTTTGATGCAGCTAGCCTGCGCGTAGACCGGAAAGGCCAAATTGATGTTTTTGTCAGCACCCCATCGCAGGGGCAAGGCCAAAAAACGACCTTTGCACAACTGCTCTCTGAAGCTCTTGGGGTGTCCTTCGAAAACATTCGAGTGCATCTTGGTGATACAGCAATAACTCCTTATGGCTCGGGGACCTTTGCGAGCCGCAGTATGGTCAGTGGAGGTGGGGCATTACTAAAAGCCGCTGAAAAAATGCGGTGGAAGTTGGTCCAACTCGCAGCGGCCCATTGGCATGTTGATCCAGCCCGAGTGTTGTATTCCAATGGGGTGGCGACCCAGAAAGGCCAGCCAGGAAGTTGTCTTCCCTTCGCTAGCCTAGCCGAACTAGCCTACACCCCCTTTCAGGAACTCCCGCCCAACGTTGAGCCTGGTCTCGCAGTTCATACCAATTACGATCAGCCCCCAGCGGTTAGTTCTGCATCAGTTCATATGGCTCTGGTCGAGGTCGATGTTCTGACCGGACAAGTGAAGGTAGAAAAGTACGTAGTTGCTGGGGATTGTGGCCACATTGTCAACCCGGGTATCGTTGATGGACAGGTCCGTGGTGGAGTAACTCAAGGAATCGGCATAGCATTATGGGAGGAGTTACTATACAACGACCAAGGCCAGCTCTTGAGCGGCTCCCTAATGGATTATCTGGTGCCAGGGGTATACGAATCACCCCAAATACAGATTGTGCACATGGAAACACTCTCCCCATGGAGCGAAAGAGGGGTCAAGGGTGTGGGTGAAAGTGGTACCATCGGCGCGCCCGCCGCAATCACCAACGCGGTCCTAGATGCCTTACAGGTAAGGGTTGCAGATATCCAGTTACCTCTGACACCGGAACGAGTGTTAGCTTTGAAGCGGTCATCAGGATGGTCAAATTAGTATGGGTATTCCGTTGTGTTACTGCCAGTCAGAAGTTCCAAGGGTCTAACGGTGGTTAGCTCGGGAAGAACACTTCAACTTTGCGGGCGCATCCCAGCGAAGATCTTTGGAACAAGGAACATGGCCTCGAGAGCGTAGGAAACATGGTGTCAAATCAGGAAAAAGGCATCGGTGCGTCCATCAAGCGTCTCGAAGACAGTCGCTTTTTACGAGGATCCGGTCGATACATAGATGACATCCAAATACCCAACATGCTTCACGCTGCAGTTCTGCGTAGCCCCTACGCTCACGCCCGGGTACTCCACATCGATGCCAGACCAGCATTCGCATTGTCAGGGGTAGTGGCAGCGTTCACTTTTGACGATCTCGCCTCGGTAAAGCCGATTCCAATACGACTCAACCCCTATGGCTCGCTGGAGCCATTTCTGCAATCTCCCTTGGCATCCGATCGGGTACGCTACGTCGGAGATCCAGTGGCCCTGATCGTGGCTCAGAGTCGCTATCAGGCCGAAGATGCCTTAGAGCGGGTTACAGTCGACTATGAGCCGCTGCCAGTCCATGTTGATGCCGAGGCTGACCCGATTATCGCCTTACATGACGACGCAACGGACAACGTAGCATCCCACTTTGTAATGGAGAAGGGCGATGTAACCACGGCTTTTGCCAAAGCAGAGCATGTTACCAAGCTGCGGTTTGTCTCCGGTCGACACAGCGGAGTGCCGCTAGAGACGCGAGGCTTGCTAGCCCACTACGATTTGTTTCAGAGACGCCTGCGGGTTTGGGGGCCTACAAAAGTCACTCACTTTAATCGCGGGGTGTTGGCCCATATGTTGGACATACCCGAGAGTCAGATACAGATGATCGAGCCAGATGTAGGCGGTGGTTTCGGTGTGCGCGGTGAGTTCTACCCTGAAGATCATCTGATCCCTTACGCTGCGTTACATCTTAACCGCCCGGTTAAATGGGTTGAGGATCGATTGGAGAATATGGTTGCCTGCAATCACTCCCGGCAGCAGGTCTATGAGATTGAACTGGCCATCAATCGGGACGGAAAGTTTTTGGGCATGCAAGTTCAGCTCATCAATGATCAGGGCGGGTACATCCGCACCCACGGAGTCATTGTGCCGGAGCTTAGCGCTGCCATTTTGCCAGGCCCATATCACATCCCAAACTATCGATGTGAGGTGCGTTCGGTCCTGACCAACAAAACCCCTGCCGGAACCTACCGTGCGCCCGGTCGTTACGAGTGCAACAGCGCGCGCGAACGCCTGTTGGACCTGGCCGCAGCGGAGTTGGGACTCGATCCAGTGAAACTGCGACTAAAGAACTTTATCCAACCCGAAGAGATGCCCTATAACGTTGGCACTCACTCGCTGGGCGAGGAAATTGTGTATGACAGTGGGGATTATCCATCGGCCTTAAAGGATGTGCTGCGTCTATGCAATTACCAAAAACATCGGGCTTGCAGCACAAAGACCGGAGCCAGACGAACCGGATTAGGCATGGCCTGCTTTGTGGAAAAGACCGGTCTAGGCCCGTTTGAGGGGGCACGGGTGCTGGTTGACCCGACTGGTCATATCACCATCAGCACCGGCGCAGCTAATCTAGGGCAGGGATTGGAGACAGCACTAGCCCAAATCGCCGCGGACATACTTACTGTAGCGCCGGAAGAACTCACGATATTACATGGTGACACTGATCTCATTCCCTTTGGAGTAGGAAGCTTTGCGAGCCGAGCCACCGTAATGGCGGGAAGCGCGGTGCATTATGCCGCCCAACAAGTGCGGGAGAAGATTATGGCCTTGTCTTCGGATATGCTCAAAGCACCCTTAGACGCGCTGATCATGAACAATGGAAAGATACAAGTATCTGGCGCCCCAGACCGCTTACTGACCCTATCCCAGGTGGCGGAGCAAGCTAGCCCGAACAACTGTCCACCAGACATGGAGCCAGGGTTAGACATAACCCACTACTTCCGTTGTCGCCATATGACCTACGCGCACGGAGCAACGGTGGTTGAGGTAGAAGTCGACACTGACACGGGCGCAGTAACTCCTAAACACATCTGGGTTGTCTACGACGTCGGCACGGCCATCAACCCTCGAATGGTCGCGGGACAGGTGGAAGGCGGAGCAGTGCAAGGCTTGGGTGGAGCCTTGCTAGAGGCGTTTGAGTACGATGACGGTGGCCAACTACTTAGTGGCTCATTTATAGATTATCTGTTACCTACAGCAGCCGAGGTGCCTCCGTTACACCTGAAGCAGCTACAGCGTTCGCTCTCAAGCCTGAACCCTCTAGGCGCTAAAGGGGCAGGAGAATGCGGAATTGCCGGAATGGGCGGCGCCATAGCAAATGCAGTGGCCGACGCCTTAGGGGAAGCAGGGCATCAAGTCAACACTCTTCCTATGACTCCGGAGCGAGTGTGGAAATGGTTACAGGCCGAGACACCTTTCCAAGGGGAAAAACAATGGTATTCAAACAAGGCCTAACACCCACACGCACCTAGAAATACTCGTTCGCCACGGTCCGATTACTTAGATGATAGCTTGGGGAATTTAGAATGGGATTTGTGAAAGAAGCAACAATTCCTAAGCATATGATCCCCAAAACGCGTTTTGATTGACTAAGGAGCAATCATGAAGCCAGCACCTTTCGATTACTTTGACCCAGACAGTTTGGATGAAGCACTCGATTTACTCAACCAATACGGGGATGACGCCGAGATTATTGCTGGGGGCCAGAGCCTTGGCCCTATATTGAACATGCGTCTGTCCGCCCCCAAGGTCCTCGTTGACCTGAACCGAGTAACAACCCTCGATTACCAGCGCGAAGAAAATGGTGGACTCGCTCTGGGCGCAATGACCCGACAAAGTACTCTTGAAGACGAAATTACCTTACAAACCTGTCAGCCGTTAGTGGCTACCTCGCTCCCTTGCATTGGTCACCGCGCCATCCGCAATCGCGGGACAGTGGGCGGGAGTGTGGCTCATGCTGACCCAGCCGCAGAGTGGCCGGGTCTGATAATGGCTCTGGATGGAACTCTGGTGGTGCGTCACAAAGACAGGGAGCGAGTGCTAACTGCAGATGATTTTTTCGTGTGGGCCCTGACAAACTCCTTAGCACCAGAGGAGGCTTTGGTTGAGATTCGCTTGCCAACCTGGCCCAAAGGGGCCGGTTGGTCCTTTGTTGAGTTTAGCCGGAGGCACGGTGATTTCGCTTTGCTAGGAGTTGCGATCCGGCTAAAGCTCGATGAGGTGGGCCGATGTATCGACGCTCGCTTGGTCTTAATTGGAGGTGGTCCGACACCGATGCGCGCACGACATGCGGAGACAATGTTGGACGGCGAAATCACGAGTCACGAACTGTTCACCGAAGTAGCCCAGCAAGCCAGTAAGGAGATTGACCCGGGTAGCGACATACACGCCTCTGCGGATTATCGTCGCCATCTAGCCAAGGTAATGGTCTTATCCGCTTTGCAACAGGCCGCCGAACGAGCCATGATTGAAGGAGGCCCGTCATGATGAGACAAGAGCGTAACCCCACCCGCGAACCTTCACGATTAGTCAAACTTACTATAAACGGAGTGGTCTATGAGCACATGGTTGAACCTCGGCTGACACTTGTCGATTTTCTGCGTGGTCAACTTAGGCTAACAGGGACCCATGTAGGGTGTGAACACGGTGTGTGCGGCGCCTGCACAGTGCTGTTTGATGGCGCGCCGATTCGCGCCTGTATTATGTTTGCAGTTCAGGCTAATGCCCACGACATCCAGACGGTGGAGGGCATGAGTTTAGGCGAGGAACTGCACCCAATCCAGCAAGCCTTCTGGGAAAATTCCGGTTTGCAATGCGGGTTTTGCACCCCTGGTTTTTTGCTGACAGTTCAGGATTTCTTGGCCCGTAATCCCGACCCAACCGAGAACGAAATCCGCGAGGCTTTATCTGGAAACATCTGTCGTTGCACTGGATACCAGTCGATTATTGCTGCCGTAAAGGCAGCGGCCGGATGCTTGCATAACAAAGCGTGACAGTTTAATGATGGCTGCCGTTGTTCACTTCGGGTCATTGTCAACACCCACTGCCACTAGCTCTCCGATCCTCCGGCAGCTGATGCCACCACGAATGTGTTGGTAATAGTTCTTAGCTGATTTTCTAGAGAACTCTTTCCGCGGAAAACGTTAATTAGTAGGTGGTTGGAACTAGACACGCCACCCACCTTACTAGTGTATCTGTTGGCACAGCTCAATAAATATATCCGGAGTTGTCAAACATTAATAGGATTGCCCGTCGCCCTGCATGAGCTCGAAGTCAGGGTGGAAATTTGGGTGGTACAAACACCGTGGTCCAACATTTGTCACTTGAGTGTCTTGACTACCTCCACACCGTTGAGCATCATAGAATAGAGGAAGATATGGTGTAGCAAATCGCCGTCATGAGGTACGACCCCGAGCTCATGCGCGGTGGCCACGGGCAGATCATACGTGTCGACGCAATCAGCGGGAAGTACCACCCGTTGGTGCAGATTGCGTGCACTGGCTCGCAAGCGAATACTCATACCTAGCTGGTATGTACACAGGTCCGTGCAATCTCCGACGATGAAAAAAGTGTCCACTTGTGAATGTTCGTCAACCCAGTTAAACAAGGCGGTATCAATCGTAGAGCTAATCGAATTCTTCGGGATAACCGTCATGTCACTATAAAAGTCCAGCGCCTGTAACTCCGGAATAGTCTCCGCCTGCACAGTGCCACACACGCAATGGGGAGGATAGCTGCCGAACTCAACCGCGTCGAGATCGTGGTTGTCTTGCGTAAGAATGAAATGTTCTACACCCAGAGCACGGGCACGCTTGAACAATCTGACGATTGGCTTGACAATGCTCTTGACGCGCGGACTAGAAAGCGGCCCATCGTGGCAAAAACCATTAATCATGTCCACAGAAACCACAGCCGTGGTTCCAGGATTTTTGACCGCCTCTGATAGCGACATCTCCGGCAGGCCAGCCTTCCAGTTCAATATGTAAGCAAGGAAAGGCCTGCTATTCCCAATCAATGTTTCTACGTCCATATAGTCACCTCCAAAGAAAATCGTCCTGGGCCAATTCTGTTGCACAGACACATTTTAACAGCAACACGCGTTCGGCCAAAATCAAGCCTTAAGCCTGTCCACAAGTACCCTGTCCGCTCAGGGTAGTGGCCATGATCGGGCACGGTTCACCGGTTTCGGTTTCCAGAACCTCGATGCACGCGCTGCAGAAGATTATCCAACGACAAATCTGCCAGAGATTCGATGCGCAGATCTGCCTCATCAAACGACAGTTGCGACGTGACTGTATTGGGCACCGCCACGCAATAGACGCCTGCCTTCCCGGCGGCCGCAACCCCATTAGGCGAATCCTCAAAAGCGATCGCTTCGCTGGCTTGCACTCCCAACTCTAGCAAAACGGCTTGATATAATTCTGGGGCTGGTTTCACGCGGGTAACATCATCACCGCATTTGATGCAGTGAAGACGCTGTAGTAGTCCGATTCTGGACAAATGGGGGATTACCCAATCCCGGCCCGCGCTTGAGGCGACACCGAGCATCAAACCTCTTGTTGATGCATCATCTATGTATTCCTCTACTCCCGGTAGAGGGTTTTGCGCGAGCACCAGCTCATTATCAATTCGCCGTCTTTCAGCTAGGATTTCATCTTTGGCAATCGGTTGATTCAGCTGAGATTCTAGATGTTTGTACGGATCAAACAGATCCCGTGAGCCACCCACCGCATTCATCCAACTTGACGTAGGAAACGGAACGCCATACTCACTATATATCTGCATCCAAGATTGAAAATCTGGAGTCTCTGTATCAAGGATGAGACCATCAAAATCAAAGATGAGGGTCTTGATCATATCGAGTATTATACCTTCAGAAACAGTGTCGTCACCCTCATACGAGTAAAGCTGTAACATCCGAGGTGCACTCAAATTTCTCGGTCACAGAAACGTTCAAATTGTTATGGTGTGCACGCACATCACAAATCGCTGGATTTTGACGGAATCCGGTGTGCAAAATAGGTTTCCGTAGTACAATCTACGACTGAACGCTGAGATAGTCAACGCAGGGTACTTTGTAGCGCAGACACCTTTGTAGCTTGTAGATAAACAGGAACAAGAAACACCGTAACTGGCGCAACGGTCGGTGGACCGCCGCAAAACGATGCACGGAAATGATGATCACCGCATATATGGGTACGCGAGACGAAGAAAACAACTGGCAGCAGTTGCGCCGCCACATGGTTGCGGCGCAACTGCTGCCGCGCGGCATCGACGACGCGCGCGTGCTGCAGGCGATGCGCGCCGTGCCGCGCCACCTCTTTGTGCCACCGGAACTGCAGGCCGACGCGTACGAGGACATGCCTCTCCCTATCGGCAGCGCTCAGACAATCTCACAGCCCTACATCGTGGCGCGCATGACGGAATTACTGCATCTTACGGCCGAGGACAGCGTGTTGGAAATCGGTACCGGTTCAGGCTATCAGGCCGCGGTGCTGGCGCGGCTAGCGCAGCGCGTGTTCACGGTGGAGTGCATCCCCGCGCTGGCGCAGGCCGCCACAGAGCGGCTTCGCGCGCTCGGAGTGGAAAACGTGGAAGTGACGCCGGGAGACGGTGGCGCCGGAATGCCGCGACACGCCCCATTCGCCACCATTCTAGTCAGTGCGGCTGCCCCGCGCGTGCCGCCGCCATTGCTGCATCAACTGGCCGAAGGCGGCCGCTTAGTAGCCCCGGTCGGGTCGCGCCAGCGTCAGTCTTTGCAACGCTGGGTGAAAAAGGGCCGCCGCTGCAGGTGCGAGAAATTCACACTGGTGCGCTTCGTGCCGCTAACCGGCAAATGGGGAGTGGGAAATTAGTGTGCCGCGAAGATTCAGCGCCCGATATGCATCGGCATGATCACGCTGATGAAGTCGTTGCGCCCGACTGGCCGAATGACGCCCGGACTGGCCTCGCCGTTCGTCTCCAGGGCCACATTGGGCGTGTCAATCACGTGCAGCACGTCGGTTAAATAACGCACGTTAAAAGCGATTTCCAGGGCGTCGCCCTCCACTGTCGCTTCCACTACCGACTCGTTCGAGCCGGTCTCGGCTGCGTTCGCACTCACCTCCACGCTGCCCGCATCTGAACCGTTGCCGGGCCTGATGTTCAGCCGCGCCGCATAGGCGGCCTCGCGCGCGAACACCTGCGCCGCGCGGCAGGCGTTGAGGAACGCATCAGTGGCTAGCACTGTGCGCGTGGAATGAGATTCCGGAATCAGCTGCTGGTAATCTGGGAAGTTTCCTTCAATCAGCTGCGAGACCAGTTCTACGTCCTGCGCCCGAAATATCGCCTGTCCGCGCCCGGACGGCATTGTGAGCGTGACCGGATGCTCCTGATCGCCCACGATGCGGCCCAGCTCGGCCAGCCCGCGCGCTGGCACAATCGCGCTGATTGGCTCGGTAACGGTTGTTGAAAGGGCGGAGGTACGCAGCGCCAGCCGGAAACCATCGGCGGCGGCAAAGGAAACCTCACCGCCCTCGATTTTCACCTCCACGCCGGTGAGCACCGGGCGGGCGTCGTCCGTGGCCGCCGCGAATACCACCTGATCAATCATCGCGCGCAGGTCGCGCACATTTAACTCAAGTGCCTGCGCTTCATCGGCCGAGGGCAGAATGGGGAACTCCTGCGCATCGATGCACTTGATATCGTTGTTGAACTGCGCGCAGGCCACCTGCAAGGTCTGCGTGCGCGCAGTCAATTCAAGGTCAACCCTCTCTCGCGGGAGAGTAGCGACAAGGTCAATGAAAGTTTTAGCCGGCACGGTGGTGGAGCCTTCCGCGTGCACCTTCGCGCCGATCCAGCAGGTGATGCCAAGCTCCAGATTGGTAGCCGAAAGCCGCAGCCGCGATTCCTCGGTGGCCAACAGCACGTTTCCTAGTACCGGCAGGGTGCTGCGCGCGGCCACCACGCGCCCAACTATTCCCAGCCCTCTGGCGAGGTTCTCGTACAGGCAGGAGACTTTCATCGCGCCGGTCTCAGTTTAGCGCAACAACCGATGTGGCCTGCATCCCTTTTGCCCCTTCCGCGACAGTGAACTCCACACGCTGCCCCTCGGCCAGCGTGCGGTATCCTTCAGCGTTGATTTCGCTGAAATGCACAAAAACATCATCGCCGCTTTCGCGCTCAATAAACCCGTACCCTTTGGCTGGGTTGAACCACTTCACCGTTCCGACCTCGCGCCCAGACATTGCGTTGTCTTGCGCCGGTGCTGCGCCATCATCTTCTGACATCACATTGTCCTGCTCCGACACTGCGCCATTATCTTCTGACATCACGTTGTCCTGCTCCGACACTGCGCCATTATCTTCTGACATCACATTGTCCTGCTCCGACACTGCGCCATTATCTTCTGACATCACATTGTTCTCCTTTGTTGCATACATTTGCTGTCTAGCGCGGCGCTCGCACCGGGGCCGCGCAACTGAAGCCGAACCGGTGACCAGACTTTAGCACCGAACCTGGGCATCGTCAAGCGCGTAACAGCGCAAACAAGACCGTTTTCCCTGAAGCAAACGGGTCGGCAGCCGGCCCCTGAGCGCGCGCTGCGTTCATTGGGTTTTTGCCCTGGCACGTATGCGCGCCCGCTCCACGCGAATGATTCCCTGAATGGTTCCCACTGTTCCTTCAAGGTCATCGCGCAGGTTGCTGACCACATAATCGAACTCCTCCCGGTGCTGCGCTTCCTCGCGCGCCGTGGCCACGCGCCGCTCCAGCCCAGCGTCGGTCTCGCTTTCGCGTTCACGTAGCCGGGCGCGCAACTCATCCTCATTTCCCGGCGTCAGAAAAAACAGCACCGCTGTGGGATAAAGTTGGCGGATGCGCGCAGCGCCCTGCACGTCCACGCGCAGCACAACATCCTTTCCGCTCTGCATCGCTGCCCGCACCTCTTTTCTGGCGACGCCTTTGTGCTCGCCGTAGACCACAGCGTGCTCAATGAGCTCGTCGGAAGCAAGCATGCGTTCGAATTCCTCTCTAGTGACGAAAAAATAATCGCGCCCTTGCGCCTCCGAAGCACGCATTTTACGCGTGGTGGTAGTGATTACAAATGCCAGCCTGGGCTCACACTGCAACAGCCGCCGCACCACGCTATCCTTGCCAGCCCCGGATGGGCCTGAAATCACAATCAACAGCTGCGCTGCTGCGCGTCTCGGCGGGGGGGATGCCATGCTTGTGTCCAGTAACCTTACTTGCTATAATTGCGCCAATTAGCGACCGCGTAACAATAATGCCTCTTTACGAATACTGTTGCCAGGGCTGCAAGCGCCGCGTTGCCGTTCGCATGACTTACAGCGAATTCGACCACGCTCGACCCAAGTGCTCTCACTGCCAGAGCGACCAGTTACAAAGGCTCATTTCGCGCGTGCGCGTGAGCCGCTCCGAAGATTCTCGCATAGAATCGCTCGCCGACCCGGCCAATTTCGGCGACGTGGATGAAAACGACCCGCGCTCCGTCGGGAAATTCATGCGCCGCATGGGCAGTGAAATGGGCGAAGACATGGGTCCGGAGTTCGACGAAATGGTTGGCCGCCTAGAGGCGGGTGAGAACCCGGAATCTATCGAGGCCGACATGCCCGATCCGGGCCGCCCGGCTGCCGGCCCCACGCCCGGTTTCTAAGCCTCATCCCGCCAACGCTCGCTGCACCTGTACCCTCACACACTCGAATATAGCGTCACTGGTCTGGCTGGCGTCAATCACTTCCCAGCGCCTTGGTTCCGCCTGCGCCAAGGTCAGGAATCCTTGCCTAACACGGGCGTGAAAAGATAATTCGTAGGCGTCCAGGCGATTCCACTGTTCCGACTGTTGCTTGCGCCTACGCAGCCCTTCCTCCGGCGGGATGTCCAGCAGCAGCGTCAGGTCGGGCTGCAGCCCACCAGTTGCCAGTCGGGTTGCTTCCCGCAACACCTTCCGCTCCAGACGGTGTCCATAACCCTGATAGGCAATGCTGGAATCAAAAAAACGGTCACACACCACCACGCCGCCTTTTTCGAGATGGGGCCGGATGACTTCGCGCACCAGCTGCGCGCGCGATGCGGAGAACAGCAAGAACTCTGCCTCCGGCGTCATTGCGCAGTTGTTCTGGTCCAGAAGCACGCCGCGCACCTGCTGCCCAATTGGCGTTCCACCCGGCTCGCGCGTGCGAAGCACATCGTAGCCCTTCCCGGATAGGTGTTGCTCTAACCGCTGGCACTGCGTGGTCTTGCCGCTCCCTTCCGGACCTTCGAGTGTAATGAACAAGCTCACCCCCGAAAAACTCTCACGCGCCGGTTGGGCTCGTCCCCGTACGAATGAGAGACCAGCTTTGCCCCCCTGACAAGTTGGTGTTGCCGCCGGCGAGTGCGCGAATCCCGCGGTTTCAGATCCACGAAACGGGTGCCCTTGCGCACCGTGCTAATCGCCGCGCTCGCTTCTGCCATCGCCCGCTCGAGCGCGCCCTGCCCATCTCCAGGCGCTGCGGGCACATCGAATATCTCTAGCAGCAGGTTCTCCATTTGGTGTTGCGTATTAGAGCGCAGCACGTAAATGGGCAATCCGCGCGATTCGGCGTCGGTCACCGGACGCTGCCGGCGGCGGTAATGCGATTTGAGAGTGACAAACCCCTGCGCCGCGCCGAGGTCGTCCACCAGCCTGAGCGGCACGCTCAACCGTCGCGCCGCGCGCTCAAGGCGTTGCCGGTTGACGCCATACGAAAAGATATGCGCCGGCGTCATGACGACGTGATCCCGGCCGGCAGGCCGCTCTGCGATCGCGGCCCGGGTCGAATCCCCCTGCCAGGGCATACGACCGCGCTGCCCGCGCGAGCCGACGCGGCCCGAAGCGGCAGCGGCAGGCTTCTCGGTTTTAAGTTCGCCGTCTTCAGTGCGATAACGCACCTCAGGCTTCAGTCTCTCACCGCGCAACAGCGCGTCCACAGAATCGGCCACGTCGTCATGCACGCTCAGCCGCTCACGCTGCAAGATTTCGATGAGCACATCGAATGTGGGCGGCGAGCGCCGCTCCAACACCGTTTTCTGGGTTCCGCGCCGACGCGCTTCCTCATCGGAAAGCGTGACCGATTCAATTCCTCCCACAAGGTCAGCAAGCGTCGGATTCAGCAGAAGGTTGTCGAGCGTGTTGCCGTGCGCTGTGCCGATCAACTGCACGCCGCGCTCGGCAATTGTGCGTGCAGCTAGCGCCTCGGCCTCACGCCCTATTTCGTCAATCACGACTGTTTCCGGGTTGTGGTTCTCCACCGCCTCTATCATTACCTCATGCTGCAACACCGGGTTTTCAACCTGCATGCGACGCGCGCGCCCCACGGCCGGATGGGGAATGTCGCCATCCCCGCCTATTTCGTTGGATGTATCCACAACCACCACACGCCGATTCTCGGCCAATACGCGCGCGGCCTCGCGCAGCATCGTGGTTTTCCCTACGCCCGGACGCCCGAGCAGCAGGATACTACTGCCCGATTCTATGACATCTTGAATGATTTCAATGGTCCCGTACACCGCCCGCCCCACCCGACAGGTAAGCCCGACTACCTTGCCCTGCCGGTTGCGTATGGCAGAAATACGATGTAGTGTGCGCTGGATGCCAGCGCGATTGTCCTCGTCAAACGCGCCAACGCGCTTCACCACCGCATCAATGTCAGCTGCGGCCACCTCTGATTCGGACAACACCACCTCTCCGTCAAGATATCGCGCCGTGGGCACGCGCCCCAGATCGAGGATGACCTCCAGAAGCTGTCCGGTGTGGCCAAGCTCCTGCACCTGTTGCGACACGCGCTGCGGCAAAACTGCAAGAAGCACGTCAAGGTTGTCGGTGATTTCCTGTCTCACTAACTCTCACTCCTCGTCGGTTACCATTGCTGTGGCCTTAAACAGGAATGTCTTGGCTACCGGCGCCGAAATCTTAACTTCGGTGGCGGCAATAGCAGGTATCGGTTTCCGCGCCGGTTTTTTTGCGCTCACAGTCAACCGTTTCACCATAATGGCTTGTTGTCCCCACGGTTCGAAGCCGGCGGCCTGCAGCGCGCCGCGCATCCATGACTGGTAGCTGCGGGCGCACACATACACCGGCATGCGTGGGTCGTTTTGCTGCAATTGCATAAAGGCTGCCAGCACATCTCCAATGGTGCCCTCGGCCTCAGGGTGAACAAAAGGTTGCAACCAGATGCCTTTCGGGCCTCTGTTCACACTCAGCAGCGCGACCACATCGTCATCGCAGCGCAGGACGAAGCCATCATCTGTCCCCGTAGGCGTCGGCTCGACATGCCGCACCAGAGCCGGCACAATGTTACTGTAAAGGCGTTGCGTGGCAACCTTGTCCGGCGCCGCGCACGGGTGTATCTCGATACCGGCTTTCGCCCCTTCCGGCCGCGAGAGCATCCGATACACCTTTTGCCGGGCATAAATGGCGAAGCCGGCCTGGCGCAGCGCCACAAATTCTGCACTACCCTCCTGCGCCTCGGCCATCAAATTTCGCGCCGCGCAGGCGCCCGCTTCCTGCGCAAGCCCTTCCAAAAGCGCCACACTGCGCTCCGATGGTGTTTCCGCGCCTGCCGGGGCAATAAAGTACACCCGCGCGCGTTGCGCCCCACCTTCAAGCTGCATTTGCGCGAAAGCGGCCTTTTCGTCGCCATCACCGCACCAGACGAGCGTAGTCGCGCCCCTGTACGGTGAGAACAAACCGACTAGGCCTTTTTGCATCACACGCGCGCCGGTGGTGAGCGCCGCTTCGCTGTGCAGACACACCCCGCGCGGCGCCAAGCGCCGCAGCAGGCTCAGGTCGCGCCATCCGCCCGTTCTAATCACGCGAATCGGCCGTCACCGCGCCGCGTTGACGCGCGATTGTGCCCAAAAACAGGTAGTGAAAACGGTCATCGTCGGCAAGTTCGGGGTAAAACACGGTAGCCAGCATTCCATCCTGTCCTTCCTCTTGTGCGGGCGCGCCAGAGGTTAAGCCCGTCTATCGTGTCAGAATACCACAGTCTTCTTCTCTCGATTTTACCACGGAGATGCCCAAAAGCGCACCCCGAAAACTTGGTTGGCGTGACGAATAACGCAACGTAAACCCTTTTTTATGACATTCATCACATCTCAAGCCAATGCAAACTTGACATACTGACGGCGGCGATTGTCTCGGGTGTTAGAAGCCCGCGCCGTAGGTGTTTCACGTGAAACACACCGCGACGCGCGACGGGTGCCGTCACCCTTGCGCACTGCGCTGAATTACCCTATCATTCGCGCGTTCATGCCGGGGGCAGATATTGACATCGGCGCCGGGCTAAAGGAGAACAGCACATGCTCCACACATCCAATCCGTTCGTCATAGCCCAACGGCAGCTGGATGAGGCTGCGGCAATCCTCAATCTAGATGAGGCCACTCACCAGATGCTACGCTGGCCGCTGCGTGAGCTCCACGTCACATTACCAGTGCGCATGGACGATGGTTCCTC
>PVBE010062074.1_pt1 | contig 54092 bp, 47 predicted proteins | sample 1631181 | NCBI WGS metagenome assembly PVBE01 (sample SAMN08397723, study PRJNA350692) | Marine metagenome, whole genome shotgun sequencing project. | isolation source: water | place: Pacific Ocean | collected 2012-04
GACGCTGTCCGCGTCCGCCCGCTGCTGGCATACGAGCAGTCCGGCAGCCAACCCGAGTGGGGCCCCGGGGGCAGCACCACGGTCGGAACGCCTGCCGTCGACGCGTTCGTGGTTCCAACGGTTGCTGACCTCGAGAGTCAGTTCTCGACTGAACTCGCCGTAGCTGGGATGTCCGCCGGTAGCATTCGTCTCGTCAGCTTCAAGTACGCCAAGTTCACCGACGACCCTGATCTCATCGTGGCCACCCTGATGATTGCCGACACTCAGGGCTTCGCTGACGCGACGAGCGGCTTCTCTAGGGTCGTTCTGATTCGTCGCTCCGATGGACGAATCTGGGACCTGACCCGGCTGGTTGAGGCCTTTGAGTCGCTCAGTCGAGGCAGCATGGGTGCATGGGCGCCGACCAGCGCATCGCCGGCGTTCCCATGACGCTGCTCTATGTCCTCGGCTGCTCCGGCACCGACGTGGGGGGCGACGATACCGGGCAGGATGTTGACGAGGCCAGTTTCAGCTACGTCTCCGTTGGCATCCACCAATCCTGCGCCATTCTCGATGGCCGCATCGGGTGCTGGGGGCCCGAGCAGTCGGAGATCGAGACTACTGCGACGTACCACGGCGACGGCCACCCCCCAGCCGGCTCCGACTGGCAGGTTGTCGAGATGACCAGCATGTCGAGTGACCTGGGGCACCGCAGTCGTATCGGGTGCGCTCTTGCCGATGCAGGCCAAGCCTGCTGCTGGGGCCAGTACTTCGGCGACACCTGTGACACGCTTGTCGGGCCAGAGCTGGAGTTGTCGACGCTGGCAGTTGGGGCGGCCTTTGCCTGCGGAACAGACGGGGCAGACCAACTTTGGTGTTGGGGCGCCAACGCGCCAGACGGGGTGGTTCTGGCGGAGCAGGTAGCCGGCGTCACAGCGACCGGCTGGGATGTGTCGGCGCTCCACACTGATGGCTCTCTGTCGTCCTGGGCTATCACCGACCCAGAAGTCGGAACGGTGATGGGGACGCAGTACTACGACCGCAGGACCTTCTCCGACGTGCCCCTTGACCTCCAACTGTCCAAGCTGGGCTCGGCCTGTGCAGTGGATCGGGACGGGGGAGACGTTCTGTGCGACCCGTACCAGTCGTCCACCCCATCCGAGAGTGACGGCCTCCGCGCCACCAAGCTCTACAACGTCGGCGCCAGGACCGAGCGGGTCATGGGTGACGCCGGTATGGGTCTTTGTGCAATGGGAGAAGACGGCACAGTCGATTGCGACGCCTACTTCGGCGACTCGGTGGTGCCTGGTGTGGTAGCCGAGGATGCCGTGACCTTCTCGGCAGCGGCGGCAAGCGTCGCCTCAGGCTGCGCTGTTCTCTCAGGCGGGAAGCTGACGTGCTGGGGTGGCGCCGAGCCCCCGACCGCGCTCAGATTCGCGGAATAGCCTACCTTGGCGTGTGGGATCGCAGTTCGCTCAGGTCCGACCTGGCTGGACTTGTCCAGCCTGGCACAGCCTCCCCGGCACCGAGGCCGCCCCCGCTGCTGCGCTGCACAGCCTGCGGTTTGGCCGGCATCGGTCGCTTCAAACGCCTCAGGGGGGCCCCCTGAAGGGTCAGGTCTCCTCTCGCCGTCCGGATCGTCGGGCCAGCATCAACATCGCCAGGCCCAGGAAGAAGGAGCCCACGCCAGGGGAGCTGCTGCAGTCACGGTTGTCGTCGCCCGGGCCAGGGGGCGTGGGATCGTCAGCCGGCACGGGATCGTCAGCCGGCGCGGGATCGGCGGGCACCGGCGTGATCTCGGGGGTGCTCGCCTCCAACACGCAGCTGTCGGCGCTGGCCGTGGTGAGGCGGTAGGCATCCAGGCGTTTGCTTGGAGAACCCGTGGGGGCGCTGGTCACGGTGGGGATGCTCAGGTTGCAGGAGACCACCGCCTTCGGGGCGTTGTAGTCCGGCACGAAGCGGCTGATATGAACACAGCCTTCACCGCGCTCGCAGGCTTCTCGTTGGCGTGTGACCTCCTCGCCCCGCTTCGTGTTCCAGGCCTCGTAGTCCTCCGAGCTCATCAGGTAAAGACCGGCCTCCCCGATGTTCCCGCTGCGGGCCCTCCCGGACGCCAGTTGGTGCTGATCGCGCTCGGCGGTGAAGACCCGGTGGGTCGAGAGGCTGGAGCCGGGCTTGCCGCTGAAGGCGAGCACCACCACGTCAGGGTGCTCCGCCAAGCCTTGGATCTGCAGGCTGTGGGAGACGTGAATCTGGCCATCGTCCGGTTCGATCAGGACATCGGCAAGGGCAACGGAGAGAATCCACATGGGGCAGCACCTAGGTCTTGAAGACGACCGGCTTGAGCTTGAAGAGCCGGTAGAGGGTGTACAGGGAGACGGGAAAGAACAGGCAGTTGAAGAGACCGGTCATCGTGACGCAGACCGCCCAGGTCCACGATGGAGGGCGCCCCGGCGCCAGCCAGGCGGCTGCGACCCAGTGGGCCACACCGATGCACGCGTAGAGGATCATCGGTTGCCACATCGGCGCGGCCTGCTCGATCTCGCCCTCGAGCTTGCCGAAGACTCCCATGAAGATCGTGGAGGCGAAGCACGCTGCGCCCAGAGCGACCAGCAAGATGCGGGTCGTCGTCACGGCTCGACGCGGACGACGAGCACCGTGATGTTGTCCTCACCGCGCTGGCGGATGGACTCGTCCACCAGCACCTGCGCCAGGTCCTCCGGGTGTGTCGCGCTGCACAGTGACTCGATGTCCCGGTCATCCAGGGGGTCGGTCATCCCGTCGCTGCACAGGAGGATCAGATCTCCCGGCTCCAGGTGACGGGTGCTGGTGTCGGGGTCCACCGGACCGTGGAAGCCCACGCTCTTGGTCAGGATGTTCTTGTGCGGCACGATGCGCGCGAGCTCCGGCGTGAGGCGGCCGGCATCGACCTCCTGCTGAACGACCGTGTGGTCCCGGGTCAGGCGAATCAAGCGCTCATCGCGGTACAGGTAGGCGCGGCTGTCGCCCACGTGCGCCAGGTGCAGGTTGTCGTTGTCGATCACGCCGACCACCAGGGTGGTGCCCATGCCGGCGTAGACGGGGTGGGTGTCCACTTCGCGCCGAATGGCCAGAGAGGCCTGGTTCATCGCGTAGCGCAGGCGCTCGCGCACCGCATCATCGGGATCGTCGACCGCTGCCGCCAACACGGTCTCGTCGGTGTCGACGCGCTCCAGGAGCACCTCACGCACCGTTTTGACGGCGATGTCCGAGGCGATCTCGCCCGCGGCGTGTCCGCCCATGCCGTCCGCCACAACGAAGAGACCGCCCTCGACATCGACGAGAAAGGAGTCCTCGTTCGTCTCACGAACGGGGCCGACATCGGTAGCAGCGTATGCTTCCAGTCGCATCCGCGACACTATAAGTTCCTTGAGCCACAGACCAACCGGAACCGAGCCCGAACGAGTCGGGCCTTACCGCATTCTCGAGCGCCTTGGGCGGGGCGGGATGGCGACCGTCTTTCGTGCCGAGCATATCGAGGGCGGCGATCAGCGTGCTCTGAAGCTGCTTCACGGCGACATGGCCAACGAGGAGATCCGGACGCGCTTCGAGGCGGAGTTCCGCACGATGCAGAGTCTGCAGCATCCAAACATCTGCAGGGTTTTTGATACGGGCGTTCAGAAGGGGATCGACGGCGGTGCGTGGTTCGCCATGGAGCTGGTGGAGGGGCGCGATCTCCGCGAGGAACTCGAGATCTGGAAGACGCTTCCTGGTGCCGAGCGTGCCGAGCGTGCTGAGGGCGTTCTCGTTCAGATCGCCAGTGCTCTGGCACACATCCACGAGCGTGGCCTCGTGCACCGCGACGTCACCCCGGGCAACATCCTGATCCGACCCGATGGCATATCGAAGTTGATGGACTTCGGTGTCGTGCACACCCCAGGGGCCGAGCTCACCATGGTGGGCCAGATGGTCGGCACGGTCGCCTACATCGCGCCCGAGCAGATCGACCCGACCATCACCGGCGGCCGCGTGGATGCACGCGCCGACCTCTATGCGCTGGGGGTGGTCCTCTACGTGATGTTGACAGGGCGACGTCCCTTCAACGCGACGACCATTCCCTCCTTGCTGGAGAAGCACCTGAACGCCCGCCCAAGACCGCCGCGGGAGGTCGTGCCCACGGTCCCACATCATCTGGACGAGGCTTGCCGTCGCCTGCTGGAGAAAGACCCGGCGCGTCGCTTCGGGAGCGCTCGGCATCTGCTCGCCGTGCTGGATCGGCGCGCCGCCGCCATCGAAGAGATGGATCTGAAGCGCTGGCCGGACCGGATCGTTGGACGGACGGCAGAGCTTGCTCGCCTGCGCGAGGCCGTCTCAGCGGTCGATAGCGGACGTGGCAGTGCGCTGATGATCGAAGGTCCTTCTGGCTTCGGTAAGTCCGTGTTGCTCAAGGCCTTGGAGCAGCAGGCCACCGAGCAGGGGCTTCGAGTGCTGCGAGGGCGATGTCGTCGTGGAGGCGGGATCTTCTCCGGCTTCGTGGAGATCGTGCGCGCCCTGGCGAATCCGCTCCCCCCGCCCCTCGACGTGGTGTTCGGGGAGTCGCAGGAGCGGCTGGAGCACTACCGAGTCCACACAGCCGTTCGGGATCTGCTGCGCTCAGCCGGTCCGATCGTCGTGATGTTGGACAGCCTCCACAATGCCGACCGAGGCACGCTGGAGCTGCTTGCCTTCCTGGTGCGCAACCACCTCGAACTGGCCGAGGACCCCGTGCTCCTGGTGTGCACCCGGCGTTCGCCGGAGCGTTCCAGCGAGGACCTCCTGCGTGATCTGGAGAAGTTGGAGCGGCAGGTCCTGGAGCCCATCACGCCCACGGCGGTGGAGGAGCTGCTTCTCCAGGTGGTGCCCGCGGACGAACGGGCGCGCATCCTGGCGAGCCGTCTTTGCCGTGAGGGCGAGGGGAACCCGCACTTCATCTGCGAGATGATCCGTGGCCTGGTGTCGCAGGGGATCATTCGACGTGACGACAAGGGCTGGGGTCTGTCTCTGGATCTGGCCGATCTCAGCCAGACCCGGCTGCCGGTGCCCGCCAGCATTCGTGATGCTCTACAACAGCGCCTGCGAGCGCTCAGTCCGCCGGCGCGTGAGCTTGCGAGGCTCCTGGCCATCTGCCGCCACGAGGTCCCGATCGATATGCTCGTGCAGGCTCTGCACACGACCGAAGAGAACATCTATGCCCGCATCGAAGAACTGCTCGAGAACGATGTGGTGCGCACGCGCTCCGTGGGTATGGAGGAACTCTTCGACCTGACGGCAGGGCGCCTTCGGGATGTGCTCATCGCCCAGCTGGAGGGGACTGAGGGCCGCTCGCTCCACCAACGGGCTGGGGCAGCCTTGGAGCGCCACTACCGTCACCGCCTGAACAGCGTGGTGGAGACCATCGCGTGGCATTTCGAGCAGGGCGAGGTGCCGGCCAAGGCCTACCCCTACCTGTTGCGTGCCGGCATCCGCCTGCAGGACCGGAACTTCGTCCCGGAGGCCCTGGACTACTTCGATCGCGCCATGGCTCTGGAGCCCGATGCGCGGGAATACATGACCCTGGACGATGCGGATCGGAGGTTGGGGCAGCTCCGCATGGAGCGTGGCATGGCGCTCTTCCACCTGGGCCGCTGGGCTGAAGCCGAGCGGGAGCACGTCCAGGCCGACGGCCTCGCGCTGGAGACCGGGGACGATCGCCTGCGAACGCGGACCCTCACCGAGCTGGGTGGCTACGCACGCCGACGGCATGACCTGGATCTGGCGGAGGAGCGGCTCACCGAAGCCCTGACCATGGCGATTCGCTTGGGCGACACCAGTCTCCGGGTCCAACCCCTGCAGGCGCTGGGAGGCGTGCGGTGGTCTCGAGGAGACCTGAACGGGGCGCGCCAGATGTGGCTGGAGGCCCTCAACGTCGCGGGTACCGTGCGGGACGACAAGGCCTTGGGCAAGGGTCACAGCGGCCTGGGCCTGGTGGCCCTCTGTCGGGGTCAGGCAGCGGAGGCTCGAAAGTACCTGGAGCAGGCCTGTGTCACCTTTGAGCGGCTGGGCCAGGTCTCTCCGCTGGCCGTCGCCCGCATCAACCTGGTCGAGCTGTACCACTGCACGGGAAACCTGAGGAAGGCCCTTCAGCTGGCCGATCGCACCGTCGCACAGGCTCGCGAGATCCGCTACCTCTACGGGGTCGCCCTGGGCCTTCAGTACCGGGCGCTCATCCTGGTCGATCTGGGGCGGCTCGGCGAGGCGGAGGAGAGTGCCAGCGAAGCGCTGAATGTGTTGACGGAGCTCGACATCAAGGCCGATGCGCTGCCGCTGCACATCAGCCTGGTACGGGTCGCTCTGGCACGGAAGGACTACCTGGGTGCAAGCAAGCTGCTGGAGCTCACCCGGAGGGACTTCGCCGAGTTCGACACCGAAGGCTACGCGCCTCTGATCACAGCCTTCGAAGCGCGCTGTGCGGCAGAGCTCGGCAATCCGGAAGACGTGCACGCCAAGCTGAAGGAAGCCGAGGAGACGGCCGGCCGTCCCTGGCCGCACCAGCGCTGCCGGCTGGACGTCATCGCGGCGCGAGCACTGATGGCCGTCGGTGACGACGAGGGAGCCTGCCTTCGCGCGAGCGCCGCTCTGAGCCGTGCCGATGGGTCAGGCTTCCGCTTCTACAGTCTCAAGGCGCACACCATTCTCGCCGCGGTCTCCACGGAGGAGTCCGACATCGCCCTTCACAAGCGAGTGGCCAACGCCCTCGCCCGAAGTCTCGCCGCGAACCTCTCTCGTGAGGACGCAGAGACCTTTCTGGCAGCCCATAGCGTCTGAGAGCCTGGGCACTTAAGGCTTTGCCATGAAGGGTCCCAGCCCAGGGGAGAGTTTCGGTCCGTGGCTCGTCCACGAGGAGCTCGGCCGTGGGGGCCTGGCGATCGTGTGGCGGGCGACGGACTCCGACGGGCAGGTCGTGGCCTTGAAGGTGATGTTCCCCGAGAAGACCACCGAGGAGCAGGTCAAGCGCATCGAGCGCGAGTTCCTCTCCATGCAGCAGGCGGACAACCCGCACGTGGTCAAGGTGCTGAGCAGCGGCACCCACGAGGGCTTTCCCTGGCTGGCCCTGGAGTACGTCGCTGGTGGCACCATCGAGGAACTCGTACAGCGCTGGAACCGCGATCCGCCGCAGGATCGCTGGGCCACGGTCGAAGAGCTGCTTCGGGGGCTGTGCATCGCCCTCCAGCACATCCACGACCAGGGCTTCATCCACCGTGATCTGAAGCCCAGCAACGTCCTGGTCACGACGGATCTGAAGCCCAAGTTGACGGATTTCGGGTCGGTCAAGGCACCCGAGGCCTTCACCACCAACCTGACCATCGCCGGGCGGCTGGTGGGCACCGTCGCCTTCATGGCGCCGGAACAGATCACCGAGGACGGCATCTCACCGCGGGCGGACCTGTATGCCCTGGGGGCCCTGCTCTATGTGCTGCTGACCGGGCGCCGCCCGATCGAGGCCGACTCCATCGCCGGGTACCTGGCCAAGCACCTGATGGAGGATCCCCGGCCCCCGGCCGAGGTGGACCCGGAAGTCCCCGTGCGTCTCTCCCGAGTCTGCATGCGCCTGCTGCAGAAGGAGCCGGAGCGTCGCTATTCCTCCGCGGCGGCGGTCTTGTGTGCCCTGGATGCCCCGGACAGTCCCTCGATTCACCTGCAAGGGCGGGATGCGGAGCTGCGAGAGGCTGAAGCGAGGCTTCGGGACCGCCGGTCCGGAACCCTTGGGGTTCGGGGAAGACCGGGCAGTGGACGCAGCACCTTTGCCAGGGCCCTGCTGGAGCGAGCCCCCGGCCTGGGTGTGGTGGTCCTTCCTTCGGGTCTGCCCACGCGGGGTGGGGAGGTCGCGCTGCTGGACGAGATGGACACGGCGACGGCAGGAGCCTTCGGGAAGTGGCTCCGCGATCCGCAGCGTGAGGGCGTTGTGATCTACACCCTGCTACCGGACGACCCCCTCCTCGCATCGCTTGCCCTGTTGTTGGATCCGGACATCGTGCGCCTGGGTCCCCTGGACCGGAGGTCGGTGGTCAGCATCATGCGCGATGCAGGCCTGGCGGGCCCCGCCGCTCCCGCGGTCGCACGGCGCCTGCATGTGGCCTGCGGAGGGCTTCCGGGTCCCATCCTGGAGCAGCTCGCCGCTCTGAAGGACGCCGAATGGCTGGATGAGCAGGCGGATGGTTCCTGGCGTGCCGGCGTGCCTCTGGACACGATCAAGCGTGCTCCTCTGCCGATCCCTCCGGCTGCTCGGGAGGAGGCCTTGGGGCACTACAACGCCCTGGACAAGGTCCGGCGGGAGACCGTGGAGGCCATGAGCGTGCTCGGCACCGAGGTGGGGATCGCCACACTGCAGGGCCTTGCTCCGAAGGCATCCCGGGAGGGCCTGGAGGCCCTCGTCGAGATCCGCGCTGAGGGACTTCACGAGCTGCTTCGCTTCACCTCGCCGGTGCTGGGGCAGGTCATCTACGAGAGCCTGGACCCCCTGCGCCGCGAGGACCTGCATCGGCAGGCGGCGGAGCTGCTGCTGAACCGGCACCGCCGTCGCCTGGGCAGCGTGGCGGAGGCTGCAGCGAGCCACCTCATCGCTGCAGGCGATGCAAACCGTGCCTACCCCTTGCTGGTCAAGGCGGCGGAGCGGGAGACGGCGCGGAGGCAGTTCGGCCAGGCCCGTCGGCTCTCCGAGCGCGCGCTGGACCTTCGGAAGCGGGCGGAGGAGGACATTCCGGAACACCTGGTGGCGGATCTTCACCAGCGGGCGTTGACCGTACAGGGGCAGGTGTTGCTCGCGCGCGGCTTGCCCTCAGAGGCGCGGGAGGTCCTGACGCGAGCGCTGGAGCTCGGCGGAGAGAAGCTGGTGCCCGAGATTCGCGCCTTGCTGGGAATGGCGCTGGTGGATCTGGACCAGGCCGACGAGGGCCTGGCCGAGCTGCGCTCTGCCCTGGACACCCTGGCGGAGGACAGCCCGGTCCGCTTTGCAGTGATGCGCTCCGTGGCCGACGCCTTCCTCTGGCAAGGCCGGGTGGAGGAAGCGGCCCAGACCTGGGAGCGCGCACTGGTGCAGGCCCGCGAAGACGGCCACGAGGCCCAGGAGGGCAGCTGTCTGCTCGGTCTGGGTGAGCTGGAGCTCGCGACGGGGAACCTGCTCAAGGCGGTGCGGGCCTTGGAGCTCGCCGAACCGCGCCTGCGCCAGGCTCGGCAGGTCCGCCCTCTGGCGGTGTGCCTGACGGCCTTGGCCGAGATCGCCTTGCTGGACGGTCGCCTTCGGGTCTGCCTGTCTCGGGCCGACGAGGCTCTGGATCTGGCGGACGACCACGAACTCAACGACGTCATGGCTCGGGCCAGTCTGCACCGGGCCGAAGCGCTGCTCAGTGCTGGGCAGGACGAGGACACCCGCGGGATCGTGCGCAGCGTCATCGGCCGCGAGGCCGCGCTGCCCAGCCTGGAGCTCACCGGAAGCACCACCCTGCACCACCTCGGTCTGCAGGTCCTGGGCCCCGATGCGGTCACCAAGATCCGCTTCCGCGAGGAAGCGCCGACATCCCCCGCCCACGTGGTGGCTCGCTACGAGCTGTACCGGGCCTGGGCGTTGATTCGCCAGGGCAATCGGCGGGGAGCGAAGGAGCATGCTCGTCGGGCCGAGGCCGTCACCCTGCAGCCGGGAATGGCTGGTCTGCGCTTGGAGACCCTGCTCGCCCTGGCCATCATGGGAGACCGGCAGGACATGGACCTGAGGGACCTGGTCCAGCGCGCCCTGGCCAACCTGTCTCCGGACATGCGGCCTCGCTTCGTCGAGCGTCTGCGGCGTCTGGGGATCTTCAAGCGCTAGAGCGCGACGAGCACGACCCCGAAGAAGGCCAGGCTGACGTAGCCGTTGAGCTGAAAGAAGGCCTGGTCCACCCGAGACAGGTCATCGGGTCGGACGATCCAGTGCTCGTAGACCAGGATGGCGGCGATCAGGGCGACGCCGGGCCAGTAGAGGAGACCCAGTGGGCTGACGAAGGGCAGCGCGACGAGCGCTCCCAGGGTCAGCAGGTGCAGCAGGGCGCTGACGACCAGGGCCCCCTTGCGTCCCAGAGCGGCCGGGATGGAGTGCAGGCCTTCGTCCCGATCGAAGTCCGAGTCCTGAAGGGCGTAGATGATGTCGAAGCCCGCCACCCAGCTTCCGACGATCAGCGAGAGCACCAGCGGAGTAGCGCTGAGCTCGTCGGTGATGGCGATCCAGGCGCAGGAGGGCGCGAGCGCGAGCGCCAGGCCCAGAAAGAGATGGCAGAGGGCGGTGAAGCGCTTGGTCAGGCTGTAGCCGCAGATGACCAGCAGCACGACCGGGGACAGGGCCGCACAGGTTGGACTGAGGGCCCAGGCGCAGGCCACGAAGAGCGCGGCACTCCCGACGGTGAAGGCCCAGGCGGCCCTCACGGAGATGACGCCCGCGGGAATCTCGCGCATGGCGGTGCGGGGGTTCTTCGCGTCGATGTGCCGATCCACCACACGGTTGAAGCCCATCGCCGCGGAGCGGGCGAAGACCATGCACAGCAGGATGAAGACCAACTCCAGCCCGTCGAAGCCGGTCTCGCGCCACGCCAGGGCCGCTGCCGCCAGCGCGAAAGGCATGGCGAAGAGGGTGTGGCTGATCTTGATCATGCGGGCGTAGGTCGTCAGCACGAGCTCACTCCGGTGTTCCCGGGCGGCACGAGCCAGCGGCCCTCGAGCCAGATGCCGGGCCGGCAACCCGGTGCCAGGCGTCCCAGGTCCTCCCGGCCCAGTACCCGGGCGCCTCCGGATGTAGCGGCCTGGAGCCAGACCCCATCGTCGATGGAAGGGAAGCGCTCCCGCAGCACGTCGAGCTCCTTCATCAGGTCCAGGTCTGGACAGGAGGCGAGGCTGTCGGTGCCCAGGGCGAGCGGAATGCCGCGCTCGACCATGCCGGGTACGTCCGGCAGGCTGCCGGTGATGTGGAGGTTGGAGCGGGGGCAGAGCACCACGGTCGCTCCGCGCTCGGCAATGAGGTCCAGATCCTCGCCTCGGGTCAGGGTGCAGTGCACCAGCGCGATGCGCGGGGAGAGCACCCCCAGCCGGTCCAGGTAGGGCACCGGGGTGCAGCCCGGAGCGACGAAGCGGGAGAGATCGCGGCCGATGTCGCGGATGAAGTGGCTCCAGGCTCCGTTGCCTCGGGCCAGGAAATCCCGCTCGGCGGGATCCTCGTCGCAGTGGATGGTCGCCATCGGGCCTGGGCTGGCGACCGCTGCCTGGATCAACTCCGCAGAGGTGCTGAAGGGGGCGTGTGGACTGAAGCGGACTCTCGGGTCGAGGGGATCCGGCAGGGTGTGCACATCGATGCCCATCAGCTCGTGGTGCATGGAGAAAGCCAGGGGGCTGGACGCCAGGGCTTCCAGTGCCTTGAGGGTGTTGCTCACCTCCACCACTCCCGCGGTGCCCGTGGACAGCATGGTGTCGATGCGCTGTCGGGCATCGCTGGGGGCGGGGAGCTGACGAACCCAGTCCGGGAGTCCCTCCGCCGACCGAGGAGGACCAGCCAGGTCCAGGTGGGTGTGGGCGTTGACCAGCCCTGCTAGAGCCACTCCGGGCAGAGCCAGCGCCGGGTCGGCGTCGTCCAGCGCCAGGATGGTGCCCTCTTCGTCCAGAGTCAGGGCCACCATGGGGCGAATGCCCTCGGGTAGCAGCGCCCGCTTCAGGTGGACCCGCCGCATCAGATGTGCTGGCTCCGGGAGCCTGCGTAGTGTCCGCTGGTCTTCGGGCCACCCAGGATCTCGAAGTCTGCATCGCGCAGGATGGGCTCGAAGCCGGCCGTGCGGATGCAGCGCTCCGCCGCCGCCGGGTCGCTGGCACGACCCCAGTCATCGCACCCGCACCACAGGCACGCCTGGGCAACACCGTCGCCCTGGTCGTCGGGATTGGCCACCAGGTGGGCCAGCCGTGGCAGGAGCAGGCGGGCCAGGGAGACCCACCGAAGGGTGTCCGCCGCCGTGTTGTCCTGATCGGTGTAGGCGTGCTCGTCGCTGGCGTAGAGACTCAGCGCCAGGGGGGCCTGGTCGGCCAGAGCCAGCAGCAGGTCCAGGCGCTCCTCGAGGCTCTCGCCACGCCCGATGACGAGCAGGTGGACCCGGTGCTCTTCCTGCTCGGTCCAGCTGACCCGACGCTCCGGGTGGAGTGACCATCGGCGCAGGTTGGCTGCGGCCTGAAGGTCCGAGGTGGTGGCGTGGAGCACCAGCCGCAGGGCCTCGTCGCGCGTCAGGGCCTCGCCTCGCGCCGAGCGGGCCAGCAACTCGTCCACCGCCTGTCTCGGGTTCATGCGGGCGGGTGGACCGTAGAGCTCGACGTCCCGGTTGGCCAGCAGCCCCTCTTCCACCGCCAGTGCGGCGAAGCGACGCAGGCCACACAGGGCGCGGTCATCCAGCTGGTAGCGGATGGAGTCCATCAGGTAGCTGCGGTCGGGTTCGGGAAGGTGCTGTCGCATGCCCAGGCCCTCCGCGGCGGCGCGCCGCAGGCCCAGGATGGCCTCGTGAGGCAGGTCGGGGCGACCCGCCCAGACGGCGAAGACGAAGGGCAGTCCGGTCCAGTCGTGCCAGCTCTGGCCAAGATCGATGCGCTGACTGAAGCGCTCGGGGAGACCCCGTGCTGAGTCACCGATGACCAGGGCTGCGTCCCTGGGCCCGGCCAGCGCCGTGGCTTGTCCGGGCTCGACGTGCACCACCTCGATGTCCTGAGCACAGCCCAGACGTCCTCGCCGCGCGAGGATCTGGGCGAGCACCACCGAGCTGCGGGACACACCATCGAGAAGCAGCCGCTCCCACGCTTGTGGGGCTTCTTCGCTCACGAGCAGCACGCTCTCCACCGGGCCCTCCGAGCCGATGCAGAAGCCCGGCACGACCTTCCAGTCGCTTGCGTTCAGCAAGGCGGCCACCGGGACCAGTCCCACGTCGGCCTCGCGGTCGGCCAGCAGGCGAGCGACCTCGGCCGGGTGTCCTTCGATGACCCGGTACTGGATGCGGTCCAGGCGCGTGAGCAGGGGCCACGCGTTGGTGTAGCCGACGGCGGCGACTCGAATGCTCATGCTTCTGCCACCACCTTGTAGAGGGTGTCTCGCTCCACGGGGATGCGTCCTGCGCGGCGAATCAGCGCAACCAGTTGCTCGCGGGTGAGTTCCTGGGGCGTCTTGGCTCCGGCCATGTGGTAGATGCGCTCCTCGCGCACCGTTCCGTCCAGGTCGTTGGCCCCGTAGTGCAGGCTGGCCTGGGAGATCGCGACCCCCAACATGATCCAGTAGCTCTTGATGTGGGGGATGTTGTCGAGCATCAGCCGCCCCACGGCGATGGTGCGAAGGCAGTCGTGGCCGGTGGGAGACTTCAGGCGCTGCAGTCGGTTGTTCTCGTTGTGGAACTTCAAGGGAATGAAGGTCTGGAAGTGCCCCTTGCCCAACGCCAGGCTCTGGTCCTGAAGCTCCCGCAGCTGGATCAGGTGGTCGACCCGCTCCTCGAGCTTCTCGATGCTGCCGAAGAGCATGGTGCAGTTCGTCCTCAGGCCCAGCCGGTGCGCGATGCGGTGCACCTCCAGCCAGCCCTCGCCGTCCACCTTGTCGTGGCAGAGCTTCCGTCGTGCTCGGGGGTGGAAGATCTCGGCTCCTCCTCCGGGCATCGAGTCCAGTCCGGCCTCCATCAGTGCGGTGAGGACCTCCTCGTGGGTCATCCCGTACTTTTCGGCGTAGTAGTGGACCTCGACGGCGGTGAATCCCTTGATGTGCAGGTCGGGTCGCTCCGCCTTCAGGGCACGAAGAAGCTCCGTGTAGTAGGAGAAGGGCAGGCCCGGGTGAAGGCCATTGACGATGTGCACTTCGGTCACGAAGCTCTCGGAGAGCGCGCGCACACGGCCCACCGCCTCCTCGGCCGACATCGTGTAGGCGGCCGACATGTGCTCCTCGAGGCGGGCAAAGCTGCAGAAGATGCAGCTGGCCTCGCACACGTTCGTGGCGTTGATGTGCAGGTTCCGGTTGAACCAGGTCCAGTCCCCGTGCAGGCGCTCTCGAACCAGGTTGGCCAGGGCTCCCACCGCGCTGATGTCCGGCTCGTGGAAGAGCCGCATGCCCTCGTCGAAGGACAGACGCTCGCCCGCAGCGACCTTCTCGCCAATGTCGGAGAGGCCGGCGCGCTCGATGTTCATGCGGGCGATGGGAGACAGGTTCACGACATTCCCTCCCAGCGCTTGACCAGGTCGTTGGCGATCCCCAGCTGGTCCAGCACCCGGCCGACGACGGTGTCGAGCAGATCCCGGGTCGAAGCGGGGCCGGAGTAGAAACTGGGCGATGCGGGCAGGATTCGTGCCCCGGCGAGCAGCAGCTGTTCCATGTTGCGGACGTGCACCAGGGAGTAGGGGGCTTCACGGAGGCAGAGCACCACGGGCCGCTTCTCCTTCAACATGACGTCGGCAGCGCGTCCGACCAGGTCCGCGCTGATGCCCTGGGCGATGCGGGCCATGCAGCCAGCGCTGCAAGGGACCACGGCCATGCCGTCGAAGCGGGTGCTGCCGCTGGCGAAAGGAGCGGTCATGTCCAGGTGACCGTGGATGGGGAGGCCCAGCGCATCGGGATCGCTTCCCACCTCGTGCCTCCAGACCAGTCGGCCGGTCTTCGTGAAGACGACATGCGTCTCCACGTCGTCGCGCTCAGCCAGGTAGCTGAGCAAGCGGTGGGCGTAGGGGGCACCACTGGCTCCGGACACACCGACGACGATCCTCACGAGCGCTTCTCCAAGACGACGATGCTGGCTACCGGGGGCAGCATGTCCTTGGCTTCGACCACCGTGAAGCCCGTGCGCTCGGCCAGCGCACAGAACTGGCTGCGGGTGAGGTAGGCCTCCATCGACTTCGCCAGGTAGCGATAGGCTTCGCGGTCACCCGAGATCAGCGCGCCGACGGTGGGCAGGACCAGGCGGTTGAAGACCGCGTGGAAGGCCCGAGCGTCCCAGCGGACCGGACGGAAGAACTCCAGGACCACCAGGCGCGCCTGGGGCTTCAGCACGCGGAAGCACTCCTGCAGGGCCAAGGCGTTGTCTGGCACGTTGCGCAGGCCGAAGCCACAGACGCCACCGGTGAAGCTCTCGTTGTCGAAGGGCAGCTCCTGCGCGTCGCCCACCGTCAAGGTCACGGGGGCCCCGGGCGGGAGTCGGGTCTGGCCGATCTCGAGCATGCCGGGAGAGAGGTCCAGCGCATCGACCCGTTGTCCACGGGCGGCCAGGGCCAGGGTGAAGTCCAGGGTTCCGGCGCAGAGGTCCAGGATGGTGCCCTGCTGGGGCGTCCTGGCCAGGGCCGCTCGGCGCCAGCGCGAGTCGATGCCAACGGTGAGGACCCGGTTGGTCAGCGTGTAGGTCGGCGCGATGCGGTCGAACATCCCACGCACGTCGGTCTGGCCGGCCAGGGACATCAACCCACCCGGTCGGCGAGGTAGCGAGCCAGATCCTCGAGCGCGCTCTTGTAGGCTGACGGCGGCAGAATCTGCAGGTGCATCAGGCTGCGGTCCACGCAGGCCCTGGCCTCGTCCAGTGCGGCCTCCAGGGCTCCGGTGGCTCGTACCCGTGCCACGAGGCTCGGAAGGGCGTCAGCGCTCGGGGGCTCGGCCAGGTCCGATCGCAGCTGAGGCTCGCGTTCCAGCGCGATGAGAAGCGGCAGGGTGAGCTTGCGATCCCGGAGGTCCTTCCCGACCCCCTTGCCCGTCTGGTGCTCGAGCCCGCCGTAGTCCAGGACGTCATCGGTGATCTGGAAGGCCACGCCCACGGTCCGTCCGAAGGCCTCCATCTGCTTGGCGAGGGCCTCGTCGTTCAGCACGTGGGCTCCTGCCGCCGCGCACCACGCGATGAGGGCCGCGGACTTGCGGTCGATGATCTCCAGGTACTCCTCGCGGGTGGTGGACAGGTGACCAGCGCAGCGGAGCTGCAGCACCTCGCCTTCGCTCATGGCCAGGACCGCCTCGGCCAGACCGGAGACGCAGGCATGGCCGCCGTGCTCGCTGGCCAGAAGCACCCCTCGGGCGAGACAGAAGTCCCCGGTGAGAATCACCAGGGCGTTCCCGAAGACGTGTTGGGGTGCACTCTTGCCGCGACGAATCACGGCGTCGTCCACCACGTCGTCGTGGAGCAGGCTCCCCAGGTGGATGAGCTCTCCGACGCACATCAGCCGGGACAGGTCGCCCTGTACACCGACCGCGCGCGCTCCCAGGGCCGTCAGCAGGGGGCGGATGCGCTTCCCACCCGCACTGGCCAGGTACTCCGCCGCACCGTGGATCTCCGGGGTGTGGGAGGCCAACATCTCGTGCAGCGCGCTCTCTGCGGCGGCCATCTCCTTGGAGACCAGCTCCCATGCGTGGAGAGGGGGCCGGACCTGCGTCCGGGGTGAGCCAGCCGCCACTCCGGCGGCTCGGATCCGGCTCATGCTGTGCATGGGACTCCCTTGCATGCTGAGTGCGTCATATTCTGTAAGTTCAAAAGTTTCAATTGCAATTGAAACCTCATCTCACAGGTGCTACGAAACAACTGTGCAAGCCATTCGCAACGAAGGACCCGAAGCGGTTGATCACGCGGTTCGCGTGGTTGCGGATGCCATCGGCGAGCTCATGGAGTTCTGGAACTTCAAGCCCAGCATGGGGCGGGTCTGGGCGGTGTTGTACCTGTCTCCGGGGCCACTGGCGGCAGAAGATGTCTGTGCCGTGACCGGGCTCAGCGCTGGAAGCGTCAGCATGACCCTGAACGAGCTGCGGCTGTGGGGGGTCGTGCGAAAGGTGGTGCCGCCGGATGCCGGGCGTGGTCGTCGAAAGAAGCTCTACCAGGCCGAGACCGACATCTGGGCGATGGTCACGCGCGTCTTTCGCGAGCGGGAGCTGCGCCAGGTGGAGCGCACGGTTCGTTCTCTGCACGAAGCCATGGCTCTGCTGGAAGACCGGGCCGCCAGCTCGAGCCCAGTGGACATGTTGCGCCGTAGCTTCGTCCTGACCCGGGTGCGTAAGCTGCTGGAGTTGGCGGAGACCGGGGAACGCATCATTCGGCGTCTAGGGGACAGCGGTGAGCTGGATCTCGGCCCGATCCGCGACTGGCTTGGGCAACTCCGCCGCCGCGGGACTTGATAGAGTTCCAGCCTACTCGGAGATCAGGATGCTGGTTCTTCTTCTCGCCTGCAGCACGCCACCCTCTCTCGAGGTGTCTGTCTTGGATGCCTGGGGCAAGCCCATCGAAGGCGCTCAGGTGAAACAGGAGACCGTCACCGAAGGCTTCGTCACGGACTCGGATGGCAAGACGGAGATACCGGCCGAGGCTGGAACGCTGCACCTGATGGCGGGCAAGGAGGGCTACATCAAGGACTTCGTGGTGGTCACGGTGGCCGAGGATGAGGAGAATCCTTCGGTTTCCTTCAGCCTCTTCCCGGAGCCCGAGACCACCGGCTTCTACGGTGTAGGTCGGGACCAGTACCACGCTCTTGAGGACGCAGAGATCGAGGTCGTCGAGTCCGAGATGACCAGCTACCACGGCGTCAAGAACCTGCCCCAGGTGGGCTTCAACCCGGATGGTCAGCCGGTTCGCTTCGTCTTCAAGACCGAGCTCTCCAACAACGAGATCAAGCGCCAGGATCTGAGGCTGAGTCGTCTGAAGTACCTGGATGAGGCCGAAGTCACCGGAATTCTCGGCGTGGCGACGGTGAAGCTCAGCCTGTACGTGGCGGACGAAGACGAGGACTTCGAGTTCAAGGGCCTCCAGTCCCAGGACGAGTACCTCATCGTCAGCGCCGAGACGCTGGAGCCTGGGATCTACGCCTTCCATGCTCAGCGCATCCTCTACAGCACCGAGGGAGACGCGCTCCAGAAGTTGCCAGACTCGATGCGTGTGGCCTTCCCCTTCGAGGTCAAGGGCCCGAAGAACTAGCTACTCGACCAGGTGGACCTTGACCCAGGCGTGTCGGACCTCGAAGCGCTCCACCTCACGCAGGGAGAGTTCCTGAAGGCGGCCTAGCGGTTCGCCTTCGCAGGCCTCGACCACGTAGCCCTTGACCGTATCCGGGTCGGTGTTCGGGCCATAGACGTGCAGGCTCTGCACGGGCTCGGAGACCACACCGGCGTAGGGCCGGGTGAGCTGCGTCCAGGCGTAGCTGCCGACCCAGACCGGGCCGCGACCGGTGGGCAGCTGGGCTGCGCCCACGGCGCGACCCACGTCCAGGCCGTAGAGAGAACTCTCGGGACCGTGAGGCGAGGGGCGATGAAGGAAGATGACGCTCGCGATGGTCAACACCACGGCAGCCGGTGGGGCGAGCGCGAGCATCATCACCAGCCATCCGAGCATGCCGGGAAGCAGATAGCGGACGTGGGTGTAGGCATCGATCCGGTCGATTCCGCCCAGGAAGTTGAGGGTTCCGAAGAAGAGCAGCTGGACCGCGGTGTGGGCCGCCAGGATGGTCAGGGCTCTACGTCGGGGGGACCAGCGCCAGAGGCCCAGGGCCGCAAGGGGCATGAGGAGCCAGCGCCACTGGTCTCCCGTGACGATCCAGGCGACGGTGGCGACGTCCCGCATCCAGTGTCCGACGCTCTCCGGCAGCCGCTCGGTGCCCGCCAGGGCCCAGCCAGCCGCCAGGTAGTGCACAGCGGCCCAGGCGGCCAGGGCGGCGGGCGGAGCGAGCCACCCCCAGCCTCGCCGACGGTCCACCAGGCAGGCGACCAGCGCAGGGGCGGCAAGGAGAATTCCGGGCTCTTTGCACCAGGTCGCCAGGGCCGCCAGCAGGGCAAAGGAAGCGTCGCGCTGATCCAGGATGAAGACCAGGGCCCAGGGGGTGGCGGCCAGGAGCGGCAGATCGGTGTCTGCTCGCAGGAGCAGTGCGGCGATCGGTGGGACCAGGGGCAGTGCAACACTCGCCCAGGCGGCGCGGTCTCCGCCGACGCGGCGCAGCAGTGAGGCGCAGCCGGTGCCGAATGCGATGGCCATCGGCAGAGCGGCCAGGTGTACGGCGTGGTGCGGGGCCAGGGGCAGCTTCAGCCACAGGGCGAGGTACCAGTACCAGAGCGGTGGGTGGGCGTAGTCCGGCAGTCCCCCCTCCCACTGTGGGGGAAGCGGGCCGTGTGGGTCGGCGGCCTCGGGGAGTTGATCGAGCACGATGGCGAGTCCGTTCTCGGAGACCCAGAGCGCCTTGGGCACCCACCAGAACAGACCGTCCTCGACCAGGGGCGCGTCGAGGTTTGCGAGAACAACCACCGAAGCCACGAGGGCGGCCAGCAGCGCGGGCAGGTTCCTGGTCACGCTGGCAGGCTACCCCCGCTCGGGCTACGGCGTGTGGCGCTCGCTCGCAAGAGCACGGAGAGAGACGATGCCCAACCCGGCTATTCCCCGCGACGACGTTCACCGTATCGCCGAGGCTTGTGCGGAGGACGGCGAGGCCTATCGGGGTACCGCTTCCCGTCTGTTGAAGCGGCAGCGACGCCTGCTCAACTTCTTCAAGGCCAACCTTCCCGCGCTCGACGCGCAGACGGGAGAGGTCAGCGTCTACCTGTTCAGCGTGGTCGTTCAGATCTTCGAGCAGTACGGCGGGTCCCTGAACAAGGTGAACGGCCGCCAGATCAATGAGTCTGCGGTCCAGGTGCAGGGCGCCGTCGATACCTTGCTGCCCTTCGACGAGGGCTTTCCGGAGCGGGTGCGCGGTGTCTCGTGGCGCGCACAGCCCCACATCCTCGACGAGGCTCTGTGGGCCTTGTTCGAGCGCGCGGGCCGGAAGAAGGACGAGGTGGACGTCGCCTCCGGTCAGGCAGGCCTCATCTTCCTGATGCTGTGGGTCGCGGCCGAGGCCCTGGACAAGGCCTGGCGAGTGCCTCGCGACATCGAAGAGCGCATCGCTGCCGCCCCCGAGTGGGTTCAGCCCGCCGAAGAGGGCGAGGAGTAGCGCCTACCAGTTCGCTGACTGGAGCTGGATCAGAGTCTGCTCGCAGTCGGAATCCCGGGGTAGAGCCACCCTGGTCTGGGCCGAGCCGTGGGTGGGAATCTCCTCCAGGGCCGCGTCGTACTTGTCGCCCCCGCAGTCGATCGTCACCACCGCCTCATCGATCACGCGATCCGTCAGGTTTTCCGCGGACACCTCCACCTCGACCCGGCCGTCCGGGTAGCGCCAGGTCATCGCCGAGATCTGCATCCAGTGGGCCAGATCCATCGTGCGGTTCGTACCCTCGGCCGGCTTCAGCAGCATCTCGTTGCGGCCGGGTTCCAGAGTCACGCTGAACTGGCCGGAGACGTTCAGGCCCAGGAGTCCTTCGTGGTCCTCTCCGGCACAGTCTGCACAGACAGCGACGGTGACTCCCTCCACCGGGAAGCCGCCCAGCCAGACCCGTTCGAGCAGCACGATGGGTGCTTCGACCTCGCCGTTGGCTGTGTTCAGGGTGATGGTCTGCGCGTCCTCGGGGACCGGGACACCCAGCCGGGAGAGCGCCTCGGTGGTCAGCGTCGTGTAGGTCGCGCCGGTGTCGAAGAGCATCCACAGCTCCTGGCTGCTGTCGTCGGCGTCGAAGACGACCTGCACGCGCAGGCTGCGGCCTGCCCCCTCGTAGGGCAGGGCGGTGGAGTCTTCGTTCTCCATGTGCGCGCCGTCGTTCGCTGGTGGAATGGGCTCTGCCGTGACGACGGCGTCCTGTGCGGGCGCACGGCCGGTCAGGATCTCAGGTCCGAGGAGATCGGCCAGGGTCTCGCCGAAGCTCGCCGCCGAGCGCATCGTGTTCTCGTTTCCGCTCATCGCCGCGATAGCGCCCAGGCCCGTTGCAAGGCCCTGGCTTCGTTCTCCGGGAAAGTAGAGCGGTAGGGCGGTGTAGACGAGGATCGGCCACAGCACCAGCGCGCTCACCCAGGCTTCCGCCCTCTGTCGATTGGCGAATCCGATCGCCAGGATCGGAAGCAGGATGACCGCCCCGGCGCTCAGGCTGAGCGCCCAGGCGGGACCCTCGCGCAACACACCGATGCCCAGCAGCGTGGCAAAGGACACGAAGCTGGTGGCCAGACCGAGCAGGCCAAGGCATAGGGTCAGACCCTTTCTCAATGGAGAGCTCGTAAAAGCATGATTCGCGCATCCTGGTACTGCATCGACATCGAGTGCTCGGGAACGGTGCCCGCTTTGTACGACATGATCAGCCTGGGTGCCCAGGTGGTCTACGACAGCGAGGACGGCACCCTCTCCCTGGGTCCTAGCCTCTACCTCGAGATCGCGCCGCAAGCTCCTCGGGTCGACGAGCGTGCCATGGCCGTCAACGGTCTGGACCTGGAGCGGCTGAAGCGTGAAGGTCTGGATCGCCGCGTCGCCATGGAGCGCTTGACCGCCTGGGTGGAGAAGACACGGACTCCGGGCAGCGAAGCGGTCTTTGTCGGGCACAATGCGCCCTTTGACTGGAGCTTCGTGGCCTGGTGCTACAAGGCCGACGATCTCCGCAATCCCTTCGGCTACAAGGCGCTGGACACGAAGGCGCTCGGGGCGGGCGTTCTGGGCGTGCACTGGCTGGACACCGGGAAGGACACCCTGTCCGAGGCGCTGGGCTTGCCTGACGAAGACATGACCCAGAAGCACCGTGCGGACTACGATGCTTGGTACCAGGCCCTGATTCTCAAGGGTCTTCTCGAGCGACAACGCACCACGACGTGACTTCCGAAGCCCACTTCCTGCACGAGAAGTCCGGACTCGAGGCCGTGCTCTCGCCGCCGCTGGAGCGGCCCCGGGCGATGGACTGGGTGGGCACGAGCACACGGCTGATCGTGGCCACAGCAGATGGTGAGCTGATCGAGGTGGATCCCATCTTTGGTACGCGCACTCTCGCGGATCGGGTGGATGACCCCGCGCTGCTGGCCGTGGCACCTCACGGAAAACGCATGGCCATTCTCGAGCGCTGTGGGCGGGTCGCGCTGCACGCTGTGGGCAACGGGAAGCGCATCGCTGAGCTTCCCTTTCAGCTCGTCGGCGACATGAGCATGGCCTGGTTTCGTACCCGGGGAGCTCTGGCGCTGGTCGTGTGCGGGGACACGCTCAAGGGTCGACAGGCTCTGATCGTCGACGAAGAGTTCAAGCGCACAAAGCGGGCCAGGCTGCCGTCGGGCGCGGTCCTCGGACCCGGGAAGGAGGGGCGACTGTTGATCGCCCGCTGCTCGCCCACGGGCCTGGACGTCATGCCCTTCGGAAAGGCCATGGAGCCGATGGAGCCCACCAGTCACCGCCTGCGCTTCGGCCCTCAGGGCCAGGTCATCGGCATGACGAACAGCGGAGTGACCTGCTGGCGGGGACCCCGGGATTCGCCCCACACCGTTGCCATGCTGGACGTCACCGCGGCAGCGGTGAGTCCCGACGGACGCCAGGTCGCCATCGGCGGGCGAGGGGGCGAAGTCGCCCTTGCCCAGGTAGATGGTGACCAGGTCGCGCGAGGTCGTCCCGGAAAGGTGGGCGGTCACACCAGCGCGGTCCGTCGCATCGTCTTCTCCTTCGGTCGAGACAACTGGCTCGCCAGCTCCGGCGAGCGCCTTCAAATCTGGAAGTACTGATGGTCGATCTCTTCAAGCAGGCCTGGGACGTGGTGAAGAAGGACTACGTCGCCTGGCTGGTCCTCTACGGGGTGTTCTTTCTCGTCGTCAGCGCCACGATGGGCCTGGGGGGTGTGCTCTGGCCCAACGTGCTGCGAGAGACGCGCCAGGCTGTGCGTGAAGAGCGTGCACCGGGGCTCAGCCTGCTCTTCAACCTGGACAAGCTCGCCAACGACGCCATCAACTACGTCGTCTACTACGGGGCGATCATGGCCACCTCCATGGTGGGCCTGACCGTCTTTGCGCAGGTGGGCCTCTCCTGGCAGATGGTGCTTGCGGCAGAGGACCAGTACAGCCCCGTCGACAACGCCAAGCTCTCGGTGAAGCACGTGCTGGGGAACCTGGGCGACCACGTGATGTTCATGCTCGTGGCGAGCGCTCTCATTCTTCCCACGATGTGCCTGTGCTTCTTGCCCCTGCCCCTGGTGATGCCCATCGTTGGGGTCGCCCAGTGGCTCTGGTACGAGCGGGAGATCGAGCACTTCGACACCCTCGCCACGGACTCCGGCATCCCGCGGCAGCTCACCGGCTGAGGCTAGAGGAAGCCCTCGGTTCCGTCGGAGGAGGCCTCCATCAGCTCTCGCAGCATGCTCACCCCCGTGGCCCGAGCGTCGGTCGGCAGCTTCGTCGCCGAGCGACGGTGCCGATGCACGAAGAGGGCCTCGACCAGCCTGGCAACCAGCCACGGAGGCCCCCAGCGTGGGCTGAAGGTCACCGCGTCCAGGTAGCGCACCGCGTCGCTCGCGGGCTGCAGCTGGTGGTGGTGTTCCCAGTCCTCGAAGAGAGCGTTCTCAGAGCGGTCGCAGTAGGACACACCCTCCTCGTACTCGCTCAGCTCGATGGGCCACGGAAGCAGCGCCAATCGAGTCTGGATGGTGCGCGGAAGGCCCAGCCCCTTCAGCCCCTCCCGCAGCCCTTCGGGATCCGCCACGCTCAGGGGAAGCCAGGGAGGAAGCTCCTCCCGAAGGCTCTCAGGATCGGTCTTCAGCGCCCAGACGCTCTCCGGGCTGGCCAGGAAGCGCGTGCTCACTCGCAGATGAAAGCGCACGTTCGTCAGCCGACGGGCTTCATCTCACCCGACCGGTAGCGATCCCAGTAGTCGTCCAGGCGTTCCTTCACCTTGGAGCTCAGGAGGAGCAGGCCGAGGATGTTGGGGAAGGCCATTCCGAGCACCATGAGGTCGGAGAAGTCGAGCACGCTGCCCAGGTGGAAGACGGAACCGAAGAACACTGCGAGCAGGAAGATGCCCTTGTAGACGAGGCTGCTTCCCTCGCCAAAGATGTAGGTCCAGCAGCGCTCACCGTAGTAGCTCCAGCTGATCATCGTGCTGAAGGCGAAGAGCACGACAGCGAAGCTGAGCACCAGGGGGAACCAGGAGATGACCGAGCCGAAGGCCGCGCTGGTCATGAGCACGCCTTCGTCTGGGTAGACCTCGTAGGCACCCGTGATGACCACGACCAGGCCGGTCATGGTGCAGATGATGATGGTGTCGATGAAGGGACCCATGAGGGCCACGATGCCTTCGCGTACGGGCTCTTCGGTGGCAGCCGCCGAGTGGGCGATGGCCGCCGAGCCGATGCCGGCCTCGTTGGAGAAGGCCGCTCTCCGGAAGCCGGTGATGAGCGTGCCGATGAGGCCGCCGATCCCCGCCTCCAGGCTGAAGGCCTCCTCGAAGACGATGCCGAAGGCAGCCGGTACTTCACCAAGGTTCGTCAGAAGGATGAACAGGGCGGCGAGCACGTACATCCCGCACATCGCGGGCACGATCAGGCTGGCCACGCGACCGATGCTCTTGATGCCACCGATGATGACCAGACCCACCGCGATGGCCAGGACGATGCCGTAGAGCCATGCGCGCGGCTCGGCGCCGCCGGAGGTGGGGCCGGGGTTGCTGATGGTGTCGATGCCTGCGATGGCAGTCTGGGTGATGGCTCCGGCGGTGACGTTTCCGTCGAGACCGCTGGATGCTGCGCGCACAGGAGTCTCGATGGAGGAGATCCCCGTGCCCAGGGTCGTGTCCTCGCGTACACGGAAGGTGACGCCGTCCTCGGTGTTCACCTTGGAGCCCATGGGTACGAACAGCTCAGCGCTGCTGTCCTCGCGCTCCAGGAGCACCACGCCCTCGGCCTTGGGCCCGAAGAGCGGAACCACGTCAGCCACGGCTTCGTAGCTCTGGTTGGCCTGGAACATGTTCCCGCCGCCCAGGCTTCCACCGATGCACATGATGGCGAAGATCACGGCCAATACCTTGCCCAGGCCGCCAAGACCGAGCTCGTCGAGGCCGGCGCTGAGGTAGCGCATGGGTCCGCCGCTCACGGTGCCGTTTTCGTCGACCACCCGGTACATCTGGCCCAGGGTGCACTCGGTGAACTTGGAGGACATGCCCAGGAAGCCGGCCACGACCATCCAGAAGATCGCGCCGGGTCCCCCGGTGCCCACGGCCACGGCCACCCCGGCGATGTTGCCCAGGCCGACCGTCGCCGAGAGGGCGGCGGAGAGCGCCTGGAAGTGGCTGACCTCGCCCGGGTCATCCGGGTTGTCGTACTTGCCTGCCGTGACATGGACCGCGTGACCGAGTCCACGGAGGTTGATGAAGGCCATGCGCAGGGTGAAGAAGACAGCGCCGAAGACCAGCCACGCCACGACGGCGGGCAGACCGGTCTGCGTGGAGTTGGGGAAGCGCAGCTGCTCGATGTGGGTCGCGCCCTTCAGCTGGAGCGTGTCGCCATCGAGGGAGGCGACCTCCCAGGTGGCGCCGCTCAGGGTCACCGTGCTTCCGGCCTCGGCCGCGAGCTCGTAGTCGGGCAGGGCGATGCGCTGCTCCGCTACGACGATCAGCTTTTCGGGGAGGGCTCCTTCGCCCCGCTCCTCCTCGGGGGTCTCCACCACCTCGCTCTCGACCGAGAAGGGGTACTCCGGCGCGGCGTCGGTGGCGTAGCGGCCTTCGGTGACCACCGCCACGAAGCTGCCGTCCTCCTCCTGCTCCAGGGTCCAGCCGTCCATCTGCTGGGGCTCGGCCAGCTGTACGGCGACCTCGTCGGCCTCGGCAGTCAGGGTGTCCTGGAAGGTGTAGCCCTGGTCGCTGTGGTCGATGGCTTCGCGCTGGGGGTCTCCGGGACAGCGCCCGTCGATCACTGTGCCGATGCCCTCTCCTGCGGCCAGTTCGTTGTCCCAGAAGACCAGGTCGAAGAACATGACCGAGCCCATCGGCCCGACGACCCACTTCGCGAACTGGCCATCGGCCTTCTCCCAGGTGGAGAGTTCGGGCTCGGGTTCGGGTGGACACTCGTCCGCGGCGTGCGCCGGTGAAGAGAACAGGGCCGAGATCAGCAGCAGCGTCATCTGCAGCATGGGGACTCCGGGCAAGGCCGGCGAATATCCGAAAAGACTGGAGAAATCTACCCGAAACGCTTCTTCACGCGAGCCAGGTCGATGCGTAGACGGCTGAGGCCGATGACCTTCAGCGCGTGCACTCCGTCCCGCCAACCGATCTTCTTCCCCTCGCTGTAGTCCCGGCCCGAGTAGCTGATGGGAACCTCGTAGATCTTGAAGCCAGCCCAGGCCACCTGGGCCGTGAACTCGGGCTCGAAGCCGAAGCGGTCCTCCCGCAGGTCCAGAGACTCCAGCACCTCGCTCCGGAAGGCCTTGTAGCAGGTCTCCATGTCGGTGAGGTTCAGGTTCGTGAGGATGTTCGACAGCGCCGTCAGGGAGCGGTTGGCCACGTAGTGGTGGTAGTTCAGCACCCGGTGCGGACCGCCCAGAAAGCGGCTCCCGTAGGTGACGTGCGCCCGTCCATCCAGGATGGGGCAGAGCAGAAGCTCCCAGTCGGCCGGGTCGTACTCCAGGTCCGCGTCCTGCACCAGGATGATGTCGCCGCTGGCCTCCTTGAAGCCGGTCCGGAGCGCGGCGCCCTTCCCTCGGTTCTCCGGGTGGAGCAGGACCTTCATCGTTGGGTGTTCCTGCTCCAGCTCCCGCAGGATGTCGACGCTTCGGTCGCGGCTTCCGTCGTCGATCGCGATGATCTCCATGCGAAAAGGCTGAGCCAGGCAGCGATCCACGATCGCCCGGATCGTGGACTCCTCGTCGTAGACCGGAATGACGACGGTCAGGAGCGGATCGGAGAAGGGGGACGGCACCGGCGTATAGTCCCACCATGTGGCGTCGCGCGGGTGCCTGGGCGGTGGTCACGGTCGCCGCCGTCGTACGCTTGGCTTCGCCGGGGGCGCACTTCCAGCTTGGCCCGCTGATTCCGCCAGACGCGGACAGCGCCTACCACTTGCGCCGGGCGCGCAGCCTCTTTGACGACCCCGTCGGGCTTCCGTCGTTTTTTGACCCCTTCCTGGGCTACCCGGAGGGCGCGACGGTGCCTTGGGCTCCCGGCTGGGACGCCTGGCTCGCGCTCTGCGGCTGGGTCTTCGGCGCTTTCTCCACCGAGGGCCTGGGCTTCGATGTCGGGGTAGCGCTGGCGCCGCTGTTGGTCGGGATCATGACGGTAGGGCTGGCGATGCGCTTCGCGGATCGCCTCTTTGGACCGTGGGCAGGGCTGGGTGCGGGGCTGTTTACGGCGCTGGTGCCACAGCACGTCGCTGCTACGCAGTTCGCTCGCTGCGACCACAACGCGGCGGAGGGCTTCTTCCTCCTGTTTCTCGTGGCGGAAGCGAGCCGCGCGCGTGTTCGGCCCTGGGTCTTCGGGGCGGGCATCGCGGGGGTCTGCCTGGCCTGGGTCGGTGGGCTGATGTATGCGGGGCTGGGCATGGGGGCGGCTCTGCTCGGAGCGCTGCTGATGCCGCGCGAGACGGGCTTGCAGGCTGGCTGGGACGCGGTGTGGGGCATGGTTCTGGGGGCGCTGATCCTGCTCCCACTGGCGGGCGCCTGGGGTGCGCTGGCCGGAACCCCCTTCACCTATGCCTACCTGAGCGCCTTTCAGCCCGCGATGTTGGGCTTGCTGGCCTTCGGGGCCGCCGTGCTGGTGGGGCTTCGCTTCTACCCGGCACAGCGGCGTTCTGTGGGGCTGCTGGGCTTCGCCGGGCTGGGAGTCTGTGCCGCAGGCCTGGCGCCGGTGGTCGTGCGAGGCTTCCGTGAGTGGCTGACGACCCAGGATCCCTGGTTGGACACGGTCACGGAGATGCAGCCGTTGCTCACGGCGAGCGACTGGACCACGCCGCTCTTGATGCTGTCCTGGGGGCTGCCCCTGCTGCCCTTCGCCCTGTGGCGGGTGCGCCGTCAGGCACCGCTGGTGATGGCGACCAGCGGGTGTCTGGTGCTCGTGCTCCTGCAGAACCGCTTCGGCTGGGCCCTGGCGCCGCTGATGGGGGTGACTCTGGCCGGCGCGGTCGCCTCGCTCCGCCCACGGCTCACGCCGGTGGTGCTGGTCCTCGTGAACCTCCACAGCCTTGCTGAGCTGGAGGCCTCCTGGATCCTCCCGAAGACCCAGGTCAACCGGGAGCCCTGGTCCTTCGAGGCCTATCTGTGGATTCGGGAGAACACCCCACCCGTCAGCGCAGAGGCGCCGGAATACGGCATCGCGGGCCGGTGGGACCACGGTCACTGGCTCACGACCGTCGCCAGGCGGCCGGAGCACATCGGCCACTTCGGCAGCTACACCAACGGTGTGGGCCGCTACCTGGAGACCGAGGCCATGTTCTCCTCCCAGGAGGGCCTGCTCGAGATGATGGACCGGGACCGCCTGCGCTACCTGGTTCTGGAGGCCGCCGAGGTTCTGGACAGCCCCCTGGAAGCTCTCGCTTACGGGGGATCTCAGGGTGAGGAGCACGTCGAGGGTCTTCGGGCGGTCTTCGCGGCCAGCACCGCTCATCCCTTCCTGTCCACCTCTACAGCAGCGGCATGGGTCTATGAGCGTGTCGAGGGAGTCCCCGTGCAGGGGGACGAGGTCGCGATCGCCCTGAAGATCCGGGATCAACTCGTGGTGTGGCGAGCGAAAGGACCCGAGGTTCGCGTGCCCTATTGGTGCGGTGATGACACCGGGGTCATCCAGACGGCACCCTTCTTCGAGGTCCGCGTCGGACAGGAGTGGCACCGCTTCGAGCTGAGCGAGGAGGAGGTACGAACGGGGCAGAGGCGTTAGCCAATCGCGCCGACGAGGGTTGCGATGCTGGTTCTCGACTTCGATGGAACGATGACCGATGCCGAGCAAGAAGGGGGGCCTTTCCGCTCCGGCTATCTGGAGGATGTGGCGACCCTGTGCGGTGCTCCCCTGAGCGAGGTGATGGAGCTCTCCTCGCGCTTCGTGAAAGAGGTGGCCGCCGATCCGCAGGCCTACGGCTGGCTCTTTCTGGGGCGCATCGTCGCGCCGGCGAGCGTGGACCCCTACCTGCGGATCATGCCGGTCGCGCGCAAGATCTTCGATCACTATGGGGCCTTCACCAACGAGAGCGACCGCACCCACCTGCTGGACGGGATCCTCTACAAATACAACTACCCGAAGACCCGAAACGTGTTCCGGGAGGGGGCCGCTGAGGTCCTGTCCTCCCTGGAAGGAACGGCGACCTACGTGGTGACCAACAGCCACACCGAGCACGTCAGGGCGAAGATCGCCAGTCTGGGAATCGACTGGCTCGTGGAGCGGGTCTACGGACGCGCGAAGAAGTACGTCGTGGATGACGCGCTCACCCAGGTGCGGGAGCGCATGCTCCTGCCGGGCTTGTCTCGGCCCGTGCTGCTGCGCCGTGCCTGCTACCACGAGGTCCTGGGCAAGCTCCTGGCGGAGAATGGCAAGGACTGGTCGGAGCTGCTCGTCGTTGGCGACATCTTCGAGCTGGACCTGGCACTGCCTCTGGAGATGGGCTCCCGTGTTGGGCTGGTCGTGAACGAGTTCACGCCCTCCTACGAGAAGGACTTCCTGCGGGAGCATCCGCGGGGGCTGTTGATCGAGGACATCCGGGACATCCCGCAGGCCCTCGGCTGAGTCAGTCCGCGCGTCGAAGCACGCGCTTGACCCGCCAACTCCTGCCGTCCTCGGCGGTGATGGTGAGCAGCAAGGTCATGTCATCGCCCACGACGGAGCGCTCCGTTCGGTAGAGGGCCGGTGTGCCGTCGGCGAGGCTGCCTCTCGACTCGACGACGAGGACCTCCCCCTCCCACCATGCGCGCCGGGTGGTCGGACCGTTGCGCCCGGTGCTCGGTCGCCAGGTCTTGTCGGTCTCCAAGGTGGACTTGCGCTCGTAGACCGGGGCCACGATCAGGATCTCCAGGCTGTCCCCCTCTTGGGTGATCACGTGGGTGACGTCGACCGTCGCTGCGACCCGTCGCTCCATCCAGGACACGTCCTGGGTCTCCATGAGCAGGGTGTCCATGTCTTCGCTGGCTTCTCGATCCAGCGTCCAGCTGCCGGTGAGCTCCGCGAGCAGCAGCAGACTCAGGAGCATGCACGCTCCCAGGCGGCCAGGGTCTTTGCACCAAAGAGCACGAAACGGACCTCCTTCAGAGCCCCGTGGTGCTCCCGCACCGTTGAAACCGCCAGCTCCGCGGCCTCGTCCAGAGGGTAGGCGTAGACCCCGCAGGAGATGGCGGGGAAGGCGACGGTCTCGAGATCCTGGGCCAGGGCCAGGCTGTTCCTGTAGGCGGCGGTCAGGGTGGCGGGTGGATCGGGGTCCTGTCCGTAGATCGGACCCACCGTGTGGATCACGAAGCGAGCGGGCAGCCCGAAGCCCGGCGTGCGTCTCGCCTCGCCCGGCGGGCAACGCATGCCGTCGACGAGATCGATCCTCCGACAGGCCTCCAGGAGCTCGGGACCCGCTGCGCGATGGATGGCTCCATCGACGCCACCTCCACCCAGCAGGCTGCTGTTCGCTGCGTTCACGATGGCATCGACCTTCACGACCGTGAGGTCGCCTCGCTCCAGGATCAATTGCACGAACAGAGCTTGACAGATGAGGGGGTTAGGATTTAGAACGTTTGTTATAAAACAACTGTTCTAAATCCTTTCCCTGGGAGAAGCTGTGCACTGGCTGCTCTACATGATCACACTGGTCTTCCCCGCGATCACCATCGGCTCCCTGTTCATGGGCGGCGGGTGGACCTGGACGCTCCTGATCATCTCTTTCGGTCTCATCCCGGTGGCCGAGTTGTTCCTGAGTCCCTCCGGCTACAACCGTGATGCGGCCGAGGAGGAGAGGGTGCGGGAGGCCTGGGTCTACCGGCTTCTTCCGGTGGTGCTGGTTCCCCTCCAGTGGGTCATCCTCGCGGTCTTCCTGGCGCTGGTCTCCAACGGAAGCTTGAGCACGCCGCTGGAGTTGATGGGTGCGATCGCGAGTGTGGCCGTGTGCTGTGGCATCTTCGGCATCAACATGGGTCACGAGCTCGGCCATCGTCGGACCCGCTGGGAGCAGAACCTGGCCAAGGTGGCTCTGATCAGCACCCTCTACGTGCACTTCTTCATCGAGCACAACCGGGGTCACCACCGTCGTGTGGCTACTCCCGAGGACCCGGCCACCGCTCGTCGGGGTGAGCTGGTGTATGCCTTCTGGCTGCGCAGCATCATCGGGAGCTGGCGTTCGGCCTGGAGCATCGCCCCACGGGAGATGCTGGTGCTGCAGCTCGTCCAGCTCGCGGTGTGGGTTGGGCTGACCATCGCCCTCGGCCCCTTTGCGGTGGGTGTGGTGGCCCTCTCGGCTCTGGGCGGCGCCCTGATCCTGGAGACGGTGAACTACATCGAGCACTACGGGCTGGTCCGTCGGAAGCGGGACAACGGGAAGTACGAGCGGGTCCAACCCGCCCACAGTTGGAACAGCGACCATCCGATCGGCCGGGCCTTGCTCTTCGAGTTGAGCCGCCACAGCGACCACCACGCCCACCCGGGCCGCCCCTTTGCGGTGCTTCGCAGCTTCCCTGGGGCGCCGCAGTTCCCCACGGGCTACCCCGGCATGGTCTTGCTCAGCCTGGTACCACCTCTGTTCTTCCGCACGATGGACCCGCTGCTGGAACGTTGGGACGGCGAACTTGCCTAAGGTCGTCGACCACGACGAGCGTCGAGCACTCATCCTGGACCGCTGCTTCGAGCTCTTCGCCGCCCGGGGCTATGGCTCGGTGCGCATGAGGCAGGTGGCGAAGGAGACCGGCATCTCCATCGGCGCGCTGTACCACTACTTCCCCGACAAGGAGAGCATCGGTCGCCAGCTCTTCGAGCACATGGCCGCACGCATCGCGGCGGAGGCCCAGGCGGAGCTGGAGCCGGAGATGTCCGGGGAGGAACGGATGAAGCTGCTGCACGCCTTCATCGAAGAGCGCCAGGACGACCTGTCGCGCACCATGCTCCTGGGTCTGGACCACCACCGGCTCTACCCGGATGGACGGGACGCGACAGTAGGTGCCATGCGCAGCTTCAAGGCCATCCTCATCGGACTCATGCAGTTGGGACCGGAGGAAGGAGACATGCTCCTCTCGATCCTGTGCGGAGCCCTGCTGAGGCGCGTGCTGGACCCGGAGGACAGCGACCTGGGTACCCAGTTGGGCTCCTTCCAGCGATCCTGAACAACGGCTGCTCCAGGGGCCGGCCCCGATCCCCGGAGCGGGCTAGATTGGGAGGATGACCACCATCGCCGTACTGTTGGCCGACGGTTTCGAGGAGATCGAAGCTGTCACGATCATCGACGTGTTGCGCCGTGCAGGCCTCACGGTTCACACCCTTGGGCTGAATGGGCTCGATGTGAAGGGGGCTCACGGAATCGCCTTCATGGCGGATGCGCGCCTGGACGAGACCACGGACTTCGACGCCCTGGTCCTGCCGGGTGGCATGCCGGGATCTGCGGTGCTGCGAGACGACGTACGGGTGCTCGCCATGCTTCGTCGTCACGCCCAGGAGCAGCGCACGGTGGCGGCCATCTGTGCCGCGCCGATGGCTCTGGGTGCCGCAGGGGTGCTCGAGGGTCGCCGGGCCACCTGCTACCCGGGCTTCGAGGAGCACCTGGCGGGCGCGGAGCGCTGCACCGACCGGGTGGTGGTGGATGGTCCGGTGATCACCAGCCGCGGTCCGGGCACCGCCATGGACTTTGCGCTGGAGCTGGTCTCGCGGCTGGCCTCGCCCGAGAAGGCCCAGGAACTTCGCAGCGGGATGCTCGTCGCGTGATCCTGCTCCTGCTGGCCTGTACGGAGCCCGCCGATCTCATTCTCCGCGGAGAGATCTGGACGGGTTCGGAGTGGACCGACGCCATCGCCGTCACCGACGGTGTGGTGGTCGCTGTGGGCGACGAGGTGAAGAGAGGCGATCGGGAGGAGGAGCTTCCCGGACCGGCCTACCCGGGCTTCATGGATGGCCACACCCACACCCTGGCGGGCAGCTTCGCGATGGATCGGCTCCTGCTGCTGGGCACGCCCAGCATGCAGGCGATGGTGAACTCGGTGGAGGACTACGCCGCCGAGGCGCCGGAGGAGCCATGGATCGTTGGCTACGGCTGGCTGCCGGACGTGGTCGGAGAGCCCGATGGACGCCTTCTGGACGAGGTCGTGTCCGATCGCCCGGTGCTGCTGGTGGACAACTCGGGCCACTCCGCGGTGGTGAACTCCAAGGCCCTGGAGATCGCGGGCATCACCGTCGACACGCCGGACCCGCCGGGAGGGATCATCGGGCGCGACGAAGACGGGGAGCTCACGGGCTACCTGCTCGAGGCGGCGCTGTCGCTGGTGAGCGAAAGAGCCCTCCAGGACTACGACGACGAGCTGCTGGCCAGCGCGCTGGACGAGACCCTCGATGACTTCGCGCGGAGCGGCCTCACCGGGGTCACCGAGATCATGGCGGTGCCCGGCTTCGACCTGAGCCGGCCCTGGATCTACACCGACCGGGATCTGCCGCTGCGCGTGGTGGTCTACCTGCCCATCTTCGAGCTCGACGACGTGGCCTCCGCGGACGAGCTGCGGGGCACCTTCGAGTCCGAGATGGTGCGCTTCGGCGGTGGCAAGCTCTGGGTGGACGGCAGCATGGGGACGGGCTCGGCCTGGGTGAGCGAGCCCTACGACGACGACCCCGAGGACTACGGCTCGCACTACTTCGACGTGGAGGAGTTGACGGACATCGTCCGCGAGGCCGAGGAGCGAAACATCCACCTGAAGCTGCACTCCAACGGCGACGCCGCGATCTCGGCGGTCCTGGACGCGATGGAAGCCGTGAAGGCGGAGCGGGGCTCCCTCCAGAGACACACCCTGGAGCACGCGGTCCTGCTGGCCGAGGGCGATCTCGAGCGCATCGTGGCCCTGGACCTGCCGGTGTCGGTGCAGCCTTCGCACTACCTGGGCGCTTCGCTGGGTGACACGGCCGATCGCCTCGGGGACCGCTTCGCTCAGTGCTACGACCACCGGGGTCTCGTGGACGCGGGCGTCACTCTGGCGCTGGGCACGGACTGGCCGGTCTGGCCCGAACCCTCACCGCTCTTGAGCGCGTGGTCCGCCGGTCGGCGCGATCCGGGTGGCCTCAGCGTCGATGAAACGCTGTGGAGCTACACCGAGGGGACGGCGCAGTCGATGGGTCAGTCGGACCTGGGTCGACTCGAGCCGGGCTACCAGGCGGACCTGGTCGTGCTGAACGCGAGACTGGACGAGGGCGAGCTGAACGAGATCCGGGTGCTGCAGACCTGGGTGGGCGGGGAGCGCTGAGGTCGCCTGCTACCCTCCCGCCAACAACGGAGGCAGCATGACAACCCGTGCACGACTTCTCGCCCTGCTCTCGCTCTCCTTCGTCCTGGCCCTGGCCTGCACGGGCCCGATTCCAGATGGCTCGTCCGAGTCCAGCGCGGACTCGACGGACAGCCTGGGGGACAGCTACGCGAACCAGGATGCCTGCGAGGCGGTGTGCGGGACCGCTCTGGCCTGTGGAGAGGATCTGGGCGAGGACTGTGTGAGCCACTGCCGGGAGACGGTGACCGACCCGGACGCGATCGAGGAGCTTGCCTGCTTCGCGGCGGAGTGGCACGCCTCACTGTGTGACATGGACGCCGCCGAGGAGAGCTGTTTGCGGTGGGAGGACTCCGAGAACGAGTACGAGCCCGTGTCCGACACCGAGGACGAGGAGGAGGAGGAGCCGCTCGGGTACCTGTCGCTGGAGGCGCTGGGGTGCACGGTCGACGGCTGCGGTTCGGACGTGACGGACACCCTGGGACTGCTGGCGGAGGCGAGCGCTGCACTTGGGGAGGCCTTTCCGGGGGGCGGCACGCTCTACGCTGGGGTGAGTGCTGGAGGCAATGTGGACGAGGGGGCCATCCAGGTCCGCTCGGACTCCTACTTTGAGGGACAGGACTTCGAAACGGATCCGCAGGGCTGGTACACCGTCGCGTCCTTCGCGGTGGGTTCGGAGTTCTGCAGTCTCCTGGATTTCCAGCTCGGTGTCCTCCAGGACGGCGGCGGAATCTGCGGGCCCATCGCCATCGCGCACTCGCTCGTTCATCGTCTCGGGGTCGTGGACTCGGAGTGGGACAACGTGTTCGAGGACACCGATGGGGACGGGGAGGAGGACTCCTGGGACCCGGATTTCCTGAAGGCCATCGTCGAGGCCGGCGGGGTGGAAGGCGACGGACACAAGGGCATGACCACCCAGCAGATCTCGGATGCTCACACGGCGGACTGGAACGAGAAGTGGCCGGTCGAGAGGTCCCGGAACACGGGCCTGAAGCTGGGATGGAAGAAAATGCCCAAGGTTCCCTCCAACCCGGGGTGGTTCGATGACGACTGCGATGACCTGAAGGACTGGTGCGAGACGCTGAGCGAGGCCTCTTCCGACTACGGGGATGACTGCATCCTGGCCATGGACAACGGTTCAGACGCGCACGTAGCTCCGATCATGAACGCTACCTGGCACGAGGACGAGTGCTACTGCGAGGTGAGAATCGTGGACACCGGCAAGCAGGATCCGAAGGGTGACTACACGGGTGTGCCCAAGAGCCCTGGCTATCAGACCTGGACCTTCGGGAAGAAGAGCGACATCGCGCACACCAAAGGCACCTCGAAGAACTTCTGGAACGCTCTGCGCTTCAAGAACGCGCAGTACACCTGTTACGACGAAAACCGGCGGACTCTGGAGAAGCTCGGGCTGAAGACCTATGAGAGCAAGCCCGGTGAAGCCTTCCCCGACTGAGGACCCCTCTTCCCAACAGGCTGGTTGATGCGACGCTCTACTTTGGTGGGTCTTGGTGCCTTCCTCTTTCTGGCCCTGGCCTGTACGGGCCCCGTGTCGGATGGGTCGACCGAATCTGGCGACAGCCGGGGCGACAGCAACGCGAGCCAGGCCATCTGTGAGGCCTTCTGTGCGGGTGCTGAGGCCTGCGCAGCCGACTTGGGAGAGGACTGCGTGACCGACTGCCGGGAGTCCGTGACCGACCCGGACCTGCTGGAGGAGATGGCGTGCTTCACGGAGGCACTCCACGCCTCGGCCTGTGACGTCGAACTGGCTCGCGCGAGCTGTTTGACGGAGGAGGAAGCTGACCAGGATCACGAGCCCTTCTCGGACACGCCCGAGGATGAGGAGGATCCCCTCGGGTACCTGTCCCTGCTGGACCTGGAGTGCACGGCGGAAGGCTGCGGTAGCGATGTGGTGGACCCCTACGGGCAGCTGGCGGCGGCTTACGCCGCCTTTGAGGAGGCCTTCCCGGAGGAGGGCAGCGTCCTGTACGCCGGGGTGAGGGCGGGAGGCCACGTGGACGAGGGGGCCCTTCAGATCCGCTCGGACTCGTACTTTGCTGAACAGGACTTCGAACCGGATCCGGAGGGCTACTACACCATCGACATCGACAACTGGGCGGTGAGCACCGACGTGTGCGGTTCCATTGGCATTCAGCTGGACCCTGCCCGGGATGGGGAGCCCGGGGGGATCTGCGGGACCCTTGCGGTGGCGCACTCGCTCGTGAATCGACTGAACGTGGTCAAGTCGACATGGGACAACGTGTACGAGGACACCGACGGGGACGGGGTCAAGGACTCCTGGGACCCGGACTTCATCAAGGCCATCCAGGACGCTTCGGGCAACGACGACGGCAACCGGGGTCTGGATCTCGATGAGATCGAGGACGCTCACACAGCGGACTGGAACGAGAAGTGGACGGTCGAAAACACCTGGACCCTGGTCCACTGGGAGAGCATGCCGTACATCATTGGCAACCCTCAGTGGTACGACGACGACTGCGATGACCTCAAGGAGTGGTGCGAGGACATCGCCAAGGCCACCAACGAGTGGGACGACGACTGCATCATCACGATGCACGGCGGTGGACTCGCAGGATTCCCATTCTCTGGGCACGCCATCGCGGCCTCGAAGGTCACGTGGAACGAGTCCGAGTGTCGGTGCGAGGTGATCGCCGCGGACACGGGTAAGCAGGATTCTCCGAAGAATGACTACAAGGGCGTTCCCAAGTCTCCGGGCTTCCATACCTGGACCTTCGGCAAGATGGGCGACATCGGGGTGATCAAGGGCTCCAACCAGAACTTCTGGAACGACCAGCCCTACAGCAGCGCCAAGGTCCACTGTTTCGACGAGGACCCCCGCTTCTCCTACCTGGGCTTGAAGAAGCGAGAGGACAAGCCTGGGGATGCCTTCCCCGACTGAATGCTGCGTTAGGGGATTCCATGGCCCCCGAGAAGTACACCCCCATCAACCGCGTCCGGGTGGTCACCGCTGCGAGCCTCTTCGATGGCCACGACGCGGCCATCAACGTGATGCGGCGCCTGATCCAGGCGCACGGCTGCGAGGTGATCCATCTGGGCCACAACCGCTCCGTCGCCCAGGTGGTCGAGGCGGCCATCGAGGAGGACGCCCACGCCATCGCCATCTCCAGCTACCAGGGCGGTCACAACGAGTACTTCCGCTACGCCCTGGACCTGCTGAAGGAGCAGGGCGCCGAACACATCATGATCTTCGGCGGCGGTGGTGGGGTCATCGTGCCCCGAGAGATTCGAGAGCTCCTGGACTATGGCGTCACGCGCATCTACAGCCCCGAGGATGGGCGGCGCATGGGCCTGCTGGGCATGATCGGCGACCTGGTTCAGCAGGCCGACTACGACGTCGTGGCGGAGGGGCCACAAGACAACCTGGTCGAGCGGGCACGGCAGGGAGAGGTGCTGGCGGTGGCTCGGCTCATCACGCTGGCCGAGCGGGCCATCGACGGGGAAGGTGAGCCGGTCCAGCTGCCCGAAGGCGATCGCTGCCCTGTCCTGGGCATCACGGGAACCGGCGGCGCTGGCAAGTCTTCGCTGACCGACGAGCTGGTCCGCCGCTACCTGGGTGACTTCGCGGACCGTCGGGTCGCACTGCTCTCGGTGGACCCCACCCGCCGCAAGACCGGCGGTGCTCTGTTGGGGGACCGCATCCGCATGAACGCCATCTCCGGGCCGCGCTGCTACATGCGCAGTCTGGCCACCCGCGGTTCACGCGGTGCGCTCTCGGCGGCCATCGCTCCCGCCATCTCCGCCTGCCAGGCTGCGGGCTTCGACCTGGTCATCGTGGAGACGAGTGGGATCGGTCAGGGCGACAGCGCGATCATGGATATCGCGGACCTGAGCATGTACGTCATGACCCCGGAGTACGGCGCAGCCACTCAGCTCGAGAAGATCGACATGCTCGACTTCGGCGACATCATCGTGCTGAACAAGTTCGAGCGTCGCGGGGCCGAGGACGCTCTGCGGGACGTCCGCAAGCAGGTTCGACGCAACCGCGAGCTCTTCGAAGCCAAGGACGAGGACCTGCCGGTCTTCGGCACCATCGCTGCCCAGTTCAACGACCAGGGAGTCAACGGGGCCTACCGCTACCTGCTCACGCTGCTGGAGAAGCGCTCGGGCCGCCCCCATCCCACCCAGGTTCCGGATCCGGGCACCCGAGCCAGCCCACCCCGCCGGCGTCTCATCCCTCCTGGACGAGAGTCCTACCTGGGGGATCTCGCCCGCACTGTGCGGGACTACCACCTCTGGAGCGACGCTCAGTGCCTGCTCGCCCGCCAGCGCGCGCAGCTCCAGGGGGCTGCCGAGCTGGTCCCCGAGCTGGCCGAGCAGCTGAGCGCGAAGGCCGCCACCATCGAGCTCGATCCCCTCTGCCAGGGCATCCTGGATGGGTGGGACGAGCAGGCAGTCCGCTATGGCCAGGACGAGTACGTCTTCAGCGTGCGGGGGAAGGAGATTCGTCAGCCTCTCTTCCGGGAGAGCCTCAGCCGCCAGAAGATTCCCCGGGTCGCTTTTCCGAAGTTCATCGACGCGGGTGAGCGCCTGCGCTGGGCCCTTCGAGAGAACCTTCCAGGCCGCTTCCCCTTCACCGGAGGCGTCTACCCGCTCAAGCGCCTGGGCGAGGCCCCCAAGCGCATGTTTGCGGGCGAAGGCGGCCCCGCCAAGACCAACAAGCGCTTCCACTTCCTGTGTGAAGGCGAGCCCGTAGCGCGGCTCTCCACCGCCTTCGACAGCGTCACGCTCTACGGCGAGGACCCCCATCCCAGGCCGGACATCTACGGCAAGGTCGGGGAGAGCGGTGTCAGCGTGCCGCACCTGGACGACCTGAAGATCCTCTACGGGGGCTTCGACCTGTGTGCTCCGACCACCAGCGTGAGCATGACCATCAATGGGCCGGCCCCCATCCTGCTGGCCATGTACCTCAACGCAGCCATCGACCAGGCGGTGGCCGCGGGCCAGACGCGGGAGTGGGCGCTGGGCGTCGTTCGCGGCACGGTTCAGGCGGACATCCTGAAGGAGGACCAGGCGCAGAACACCTGCATCTTCTCGACGGAGTTCGCCCTGGGCATGATGGGCGACATCCAGCAGTGGTTCATCCACAACGGGGTGCGGAACTACTACAGCGTCAGCATCAGCGGCTACCACATCGCCGAGGCCGGAGCGAACCCCATCAGCCAGCTGGCCTTCACCCTGTCCAACGGCTTCACGCTGGTGGAGTCCTACCTCTCACGGGGCATGGCCATCGATGACTTCGCGCCGAACCTGAGCTTCTTCTTCAGCAACGGGATGGACCCGGAGTACACCGTCATCGGCCGCGTCGCGCGACGCATCTGGGCCGTCGCCATGCGGGATCGCTACGGCGCCAACAGCCGAAGCCAGAAGCTGAAGTACCACATCCAGACCAGCGGTCGGTCCCTGCACGCCCGCGAGATCCAGTTCAACGATGTCCGCACCACTCTGCAGGCACTGCTGGCTCTCTACGACAACTGCAACAGCCTGCACACCAACGCCTACGACGAAGCCATCACGACGCCCACCGAGGGGTCGGTTCGTCGCGCCATGGCCATCCAGCTCATCCTGGGCGAGGAGTTCGGGCTGCTGAAGAACGAGAACGCGCTGCAGGGCAGCTTCATCGTCGAGGAGCTCACCGATCTCGTCGAGGAGGCCGTGCTGAAGGAGTTCGAGAGCCTGGACACCCGCGGCGGGGTCCTGGGCGCCATGGAGACCCAGTACCAGAGGGGCAAGATCCAGGAGGAGTCGCTCTACTACGAGCGCCTCAAGCACAGCGGTGAGTTGCCCCTGGTGGGCATCAACACCTACGAGGATCCGGCCACCCTGGGCGAGGACTGGGAGCCGCCCGAACCCGAGCTCCGACGCGCCACGCCCCAGGAGAAGCAAGAGCAGCTCGAGAGCGTTCGCAGATTCCAGGAAAAGCACGCCGACGCCGCACCGGAAGCCTTGGAGCGCCTGAAGCAGGTGGCCCTCGCCGGGGGCAACATCTTTGGGGAGCTGATGAACACCGTGCAGGTCGCGACCCTTGGCCAGATTACCCACGCGCTCTACGAGGTTGGCGGGGAATACCGGCGGAACCTGTAGGATTGCCCGGGTGGCAGGCATCGGCGAGCGGGTCGGACCCTTCAAGCTCACCGCGCGGCTCGAGGTCGATGAAGGTCTCGAGTTGTGGGAAGGGGTTCGCGCTGACGAGACCCTGAAGAAACCAAGCGAGGTGTGGATTCGCCTGCTCACCAGCGAGGACCCCAAGGAAGCGCGGCGCCTGCGCCGGGAGTACGAAGCCCTGCGGTCGATCGATGACCCCCGCGTGCCCATGGTGGTGGGTTTCTTCGCAGGGCAGGGTTCACTGGCGATGACCCCCCTTGCTGGGGTGTCGCTGCGTCTGGTGCTTCGCGCGGCGATCGAGGAGCTCGTTGTCCTGGATGTGGCCACCGCCTTCGACATCGTCCTGGACGTTGCCTACGCCCTACGAGCGGCCCACAGCATCCTGGGCACCTCCGAGCGCTTTGTCCACGGTGCCCTGTCCCCGGAGATGGTGCTCGTTGGCCCGGAGGGGAGCGTGGGCGTCTCCGGCATCGGTGCGGGACTCCACTGTCCACCGCACTACAGGGCACCCGAGTGCCTGGAGGGGCCACCGACCCGGTCCTCGGACCAGTGGCAGATCGGAGCGCTGCTCTTCGAGCTGTTGACCCTTCGGCCCTTCATCCACCCGCTGCCCATGGAGCACCTGCGCAAGGACCCGGGCGAGTCCCTGGAGGCGCTGGATCCGGGTGACCGCCGACTCCTCCAGCGCATGCTCGCCACCGATCCCAAGCGCCGCTTCCACGCCGACCGCGAGGTCTTGAAGGCGCTCCATCAGCGGGCGCGTGAGGTGGGTGGCACGAGCCACAGAGACCAGATCTTCGACCACGTGGTGGTCCGCAGGGAGCAACTGGACGGTGCGGCTCCGCCCCAGACCCCTGAGGAAGTGGAGGAGAGCGACAACGAGATCTCGGTCTCCAAGCGCATCCAGACGGCACTGGAGGTTCAGGTGAACGACGCGTCCGAGCCCCTGCTGGGCTCGCGGGCGCACGCTGCTTCGAGCGAGCTGCTGAGCGACGACACCGAGGAGCAAGAAGAGCCTCAGCGCCCGCGGCTTCCGCCTCTACCTGCCTCAGCACCCCCTGTCAGCAGGAAGCCCTGGCTCATGCTGGGAGAGTGGATGGTGCTGCTGCTCTTCTTCCTCTTCGTGGTCGCGGCGCTCTGGTACGTGACGATGCAGGTGGTATGAGCATCCGTGCTGTGCCGGTGCGGACCCCGACGCTGCCGCCGGCCACGCACACCAACTGCTACGTGCTCGATGGGCGCGTAGCGGTGGACCCTGCCTCACCCTGGCCCGACGAACAGCAGCGGCTGGCGGAGGAGCTGAGCGAGGAGCCGCTGGAGAGGATCCTGCTGACCCACCACCACCTGGACCACGTCAGCGGTGCGGTGGACCTGGCGAAGCGACGGGATCTGCCCATCGCGGCACACGCGGAGACCGCTTCTCGCGTGGGCTTTCCGGTGGACGAGATCCTGGAGGAAGGGGACCTGCTGCAGGGCTGGGAGTTGCTCCACACTCCGGGCCATGCTGCTGGCCACCTGTGCCTGCTTCGGGACGGCGAGCTGATCTGCGGAGACATGGTGGCCGGGATCGGCACCATCCTCATCGAGCCGGGTGAGGGAGATCTCCAGACCTACCTCGAGTCCCTGGAGCGGCTCGCAAGCCTGGGTCCCATGAGGCTGTGGCCCGCCCACGGACCCGAGATCCCGGATGGCGTCGCCAAGCTTCGGGAGTACATTGCTCATCGCCACATGCGCACCGAGCAGTTGTGCGGAGCCTTGCCGGGTACGCCGATGGAGCTGGTGGAGCGCGTCTACGGGGACACGATCCCCAAGATCGCCTATCCCCTGGCCGCAAGGCAACTCCTCTGCCACCTCCAGTGGCTGGAGGCGAGAGACGAAGCTCACCAGGAAGGAGACCGCTGGTATGCCTGACGACGAAAAGAAGGTCAGCTCGGATCTGGACGACGCCATCGATGGAGCCTCCAAGCTCGCTCGTGGCCTGGCCGGCAAGGTGCTCGGCAGCCGTGTCGCCGGTGAGGAAGAAGAGGGGACCGTCGTGACGGAGGAGTTCGACCAGACGCTGGAGGAGGCAGGGGGTTTCCTGGGTGGGCTGCTCTCCGCCGCTGGTGAAGCCATGAAGGAACACAGCAAGGCCCCGGACCGGGCCGTTCAGGCCACCGTGGACAAGGTGAAGGAGGGCCACGAGGCCAAAGCAGAGGAGGGGTGGTCACCCCTGGTTCAGGGTGCCAGCACCTTCGCCGAGGGTTTTGGGAAGATGGGCACGGAGCTCCTCGACAGCCTGGTTGCGAAGGACATCCGGCCAGCGGCGGAGGAGTAGCAGTGGCGCTGTCCACACGGCTCTTCGTCACCGGCACCGACACCGAGGTCGGAAAGACCGTGGTCACCGCGGCGCTGGCGGCGGCGATGGGAGCCAGGGCTCTCAAGCCCGTGGCCAGCGGGGGCCCGGAGGATGCGGAGCTGTTGGCCTCCGCCACCGGGGGGAAAGTGGAGCACTACCGTCTCTTTCGCACCCCGGTCAGCCCGCACAGGGCGGCGGAGATCGAAGGGGAAGCCGTGGACGCGCAGGCGCTGCTCGCGTGGATTCGGCGCCGAGCCCTGGAGGGGCCCACCGTGGTCGAAGCCGTGGGGGGATTCGAGGTTCCTCTGAGCTGGGACTTCCGGGTCTCCGACCTGGCCGCCGGGCTGGGCTGGCCGGTTGTGATCGTCGCACCGAATCGGCTTGGCGTGCTGAACCACAGCTTGCTCACCGTTCAGGCCGTGGAGTCTCGACGCCTCACCGTGAAGGCCCTTCTGCTGAACGATCTCGGCGCCCGGGACGAGAGCATGGCCACCAATCTCCTCGACCTGCGTCGTCTACTCGACGTTCCCGTTCAGCCCTTTCCGTACCTGGCTGACTTCAGGCCGGAGACGCTTCGCAGCGCTGGAATGGACGCGCTCGTCGGGAGCTGACCGCTCACCAGGTGACCTGGAAGCCCCAGCTCGGGCTGATGACCCATCCGGTCAGGTCGTGGGTCTTGTCGAAGAGCTCCAGGTCGCCCATGGTGCGCGCCACGAGGATCTCCCCCGCGACGTGCACGTAGCGGTAGCCCACGGCGCCGCCCAGCAGGCCGCCGACGCTCCAGAGCGCGGACGAGGTCTCGTCCGCCCCAAGGCCGATCTGCGAGGCGTCGATGCTCAGCCAGAAGGGGCTGTAGATGGCCTTGTAGCCTCCCCACAGTCTCCCCCAGTCCCCCAGCTCGACGCCGATGGTGCTGCTGTGCTGCAGGTCCATGCGGCGCAGGCTCCAGACGTCGACGACGCTGTTGAAGGTGTCCAGGTGCCCGACCCAACTGCCCCCGCGGTTGTAGCCAACCCGAAGACCGGTGGAGAGAAACAGGGGCTCTTGTTGGAGCAGGCTCTGGCGCGCTCCAAGGGCGTAGATCCCGTTGCCTGCACGGCCGCTGAGTTCGAAGCCTCGGCCCAGTCCGACCGCGTAGTCCAGGTAGGTTCCGTAGCCCGGGCTCGCCAGGCTGATGGCGATCAGGCCCCCGACCAGCGTGTTCTTGTCCTCGTCGTCGAGGGTGGCCCCCTGGACGCGTTCAGCGACGACCTTGGCGGGTTCGATGGAGGAGCCGATGGTGCTGGTGGGTACGACCACGGTGTTGGCCTGGGTCACCTGCATCTCGCCCCGCTCCAGGGTGCGGGCCGAGCGCATCTCCGCAAAGTTCGCAGCGCAAGCGAGCAGCAGTAGAACCACGCCCCACCATACATCCCTCTCTCTCCGCGCCGCCTTCCAGGCTCGACCCTTCTGGTCCGCCGCCTGCAGTCGGCGGCTGCTGGGGCACAGGAACGAGTGGAAAGCCCCATGTCAGCGAGCGGTCTGCCCTGACATGAGGCATGCTAGCTGTGCCGTCGGAGCACGGTGGAGTCCCGTCGGATGCGACTGCGGGTCCTGGATGGACCTGGCGCGTCCAAGACATCGAGGTCGGCATCTCTCTCGAGACCTTCGACTGGACGGTGCTTCCGTGTGCGGAGCAGCAGACCCCTGCGCGGGTGCTCGCGGGCCGCTACGCCCTGACCGACAGCCTGGGCCGTGGCGGCCAGGGCAGCGTCTACGCCGCGGACGATCTGCTGACCGGGGCCCGCGTGGCCGTGAAGATCCTGCCCTCGCTCGGGGCCGCCGCTCAGAGGCGGGTGAACCTGGAGCTCACCGCGCTCAGGTGGCTCCGGATGCCCGGCGTGGTTCGGCTGCTCGACGATGGTGTGGTCGATGACCTGACCTTCCTGGTCATGGAATCGGTGGAGGGAAGCCCCTTCCCGGATGGGCCGGTGAACTGGCTTCTGCTGGAGCCCCTGGCACTCAGCCTGCTGGAGACCCTCGATGCGGTGCACGCCGCCGGCGTACTCCACCGTGACGTGAAGCCGGACAACATCCTCATCGACGACGAGGGTCGGCCGGTGCTCATCGACTTCGGGCTGGCTCGGGGCGCCTCCATCACGCTGGGACGGGGACGTCGCTGCAGCGGCACCTTGCAGTACTGTTCCCCGGAGCAGCTGGCCGGGCGGAGCTGTGACGCACGAAGCGACCTGTACAGCCTGGCGGTGGTGCTCTACGAGAGTCTCTGCGGGTACCTTCCGCACGGCTCCGATCCGAACCGGATCATGGCCCGCCACCAGCGGGGCGATCTCCCCCGCGTCCCGCTGTGCGTGCCCGAGGGTGTGAGCCGGGTGTTGATGGCCATGCTCTCACCGGACCCGGAGTACAGGCCACGCAGCGCGGCCCAGGTCATCGAGATGCTCGGAGGAGCGGGGCGTGACGAACGCGTCGAACAGCTCTGCGAGGGGCTCCTGGAGCAGTCCACCGCCAGGGAGTTGGAGCGACTCTTCTGTGGGCCTGATCACTTCCTGCACCTGCCAGAGGATGCGGCTGCGGTACTCCACCAGCGCACCGCAGGCTGGAAGGACGAGCTGACGCGTGAGCTCGGTCGCTGGCTTCGACGGGGCTTCGCGCACAACCGGGATGGGCTCCTCGCGGTCAGCCGGCTCGCCATCGATCGCCTGGGCGAGCCCAAGCCCCCGGTCATGCTGAGTCCTCGAGTCGCTGTCGAGCAGTTGCTGCTCGAGATCGAGGGGCTTGTGTTGGCGGGTCATCGAAGCCGAGCGCGCGGCCGCATCGACATCGGCATCGGCATCGGGCGTCGCTTTGGTCTGCTGGAGCCCCTCCGCCGCTTGCTCGAGCTGGCGGTCTCCTGCGCCCTGGCCGATCGGACCAGGGTCTCGATCGACCGCATCCTGTCGGAGCTGGGCCGGGCGCGGGACTGCGGTCTGGGTGTCGAGGACCTGGGCTGGCTGGTGCGGGCCGTGCGCTTCGCGGGGCGAGGCGAGCAGGATCGAGCGCGACGCTGCGTGGCTCGGGTGCCCGAGTTCGAGGACGAGGAGCTCGAAGCCTGGCGGCAGTGTGTGCCCTTGCTCAGTCCAAGGATTCCCGTACACGAGGCGGAAGAGCTCCTGGAGGGACTGGAGTCGTGGGCCCGGGACGACGCGCGAAGAGGCCGTCTGGCCAGCTGGCGGGGCATTCACCTCTACCGCCAGGGGCGTTTTGAGGAGGCGCTCGCTCTCCACGTCCGGGCACTGGGTGCCGTCCAGGGGGAGTCCTGGCGGGTCCTCTGTCTGTCCAATGCAGCAAACGCTGCGCTGTGGGCCGATGACTTCGCGCAGGCGCAGAAGCTCGCAGCGCAGGTCCGGGACGAGGCGCAGGCTCTGCGCTGGTCTCGCCAGGAGGCTCTTGGAATCCTCGTTCTCCGCACCGCGGCCTACCGTCAGCGGCAGATCCTGCCGCCGCAGCCGCAGCTGGTGGATGCGGCGGAGAGTCTGGGCCCATGGCGCGCGCTGCAGCTGGGCTTGTGCGAAGCGGCCTTCGCCTGGAGGGGTGAGCAGCGGTCGCTGGGCCTGGAGCTGGCGCTGCGGACCCGGGCTTCGGCCCGAGCGGTCTCCTTCGACGACGTCGTCTTCCTTGCCGAAGCCCTGGCGACGGTCCTGGGCGGCCCTCGCTTTGCACCCAGTGGCGCCTGGCCCGGCCGGGACCCCTCCTTCGCCATTCAGACCCTCGGCCTCAGAGCGATTGCGGAGGGGCCCTCGCCGGAACTCTTCGTCCAGGCGACGGGGCTGGCAGGCCAGCTGAAGCACCTCAACCCCACCACCCGTCTCGAGCTGCTCTCCATCGAGGAGGGGCTCATTGCAACAGGAGCCTGATGATGTCCACCCCTCGCCCGAAGACCGACACCAGATCCCTCGTCGGATCGCTGCGCCTGCGCTCTCCTCAGACCGACGAAGGCACCTTCGGCGTGTTCGATCCACAACTCATGACGCAGTACGGCTTCCTGCTGACGGAGAGGCTCGCCCCTGGCCGCCAGCGTGAGACCTGGTTGATCCAGGATGGCTTCGTCGAGGACTGGAAGATCCGTGGCCTGGCCTCCGACGACATGGGTCCTCTGGTGCCTCCGGTCCTGCCCGCCGACTTCATCGCCGGTCGGCCTCCGGGGCTCGCGCCGCTGCCTTCCAACGATCCGGCGGACTACCAGATGGCGGTGATGGACATCGTGGCGCACCCCCTCGATGACGTGAGGCAGCTCCCCCCGCCGTCGGACATGGGAAACCGGCTGCAGACCTTCGATGTGCGGAACCAGCCCGGCCCACACGTCCTGGGTTCCCTGTGGCGCTCGAACCAGGCTCCGCAGAGGCCGCAGCTGTTCCGGGACATCTGGGTTCTCCAGGGGAGCTACGGCTTCCCGATGGGCGACACCCAGAACGCCCATCGGCTGATCCTGGAGGCGATGCCGCCTCTTCCGCCGGTGCAGAGCGCTCAACAGTGGCTGGACCATGTCGAGGCGAAGTTCATCAACGCGGGACCCTGCACGCGGATCGACGTCGCCTACCAGATCAGGCCGGTCATCTGAGGTGAAGTCGACGGGCTTGCCGTGCTGTGCCGTGCTGGCCCGCACCAGGGGCGATGGGTCGGACCTGTATCGGCAGCGGCACCTGGAGTCGGCTCCCATGGGGGTTGGTGCGCGCTGGGCCTTCGAGAAGAGTTGCCTCACGGGGAGAGGGGCTCGTTTCGCGCTGGCGGAGTTGGGCTGGGGAGCTCACCGGGACACGCCGCTGGACAGCGGTGTCGGCTCGGCCCTGCATGGAACCCGCACGCTGGGGGTGATCTGTGGCACCGGTGCGGGCCGGGGCATTGCCCCCGAGGCCAGACTGGCCGCCATCGAGGCGCCCTCCATCGGCAAGCTGCCGGAGCTCATCCTGTCCCTGGGAGAGACCCGGCCCGACCTGGTGCTGCTGCAGGTCCAGACCGACGAGCGCCTGCCGGTCGAGACCCTGCCCGGTGTGTCTTCAGCCATTCGCCAACTCACGGACGCCGGCGTGGCGGTCGTGCAGCCGGCCGGCAACGCTCGGCAGGATCTGGATGCCTGGACCGATCCGGAGGGTCGCGCGCTCCTGAGCCGCTGGAGTTCGGACTTCTTCGACTCGGGGGCAATCCTGGTGGGCGCGGGTGTCCCGACCAGCCAGTCGGCTCGGGTGGGCAACGTCGGGACCCGGGTGGACTGCCACGCCTGGGGGGCGGAGGTGCTCACCACCGGGGGGCTCGTGCACCCCAGTGGGAGGGGCTGGGCCTCCAGCGATGCGGTCGGCTACACCCGTGGTTTCGGTGGCACGAGCGCCGCGGCGGCCATCGTGGCGGGTGTGTGCCTGGCCCTCCTCTCCAGCGTCTCGCTGTCTCCGGCCCGGCTGCGCAGCCTGCTCCGGCATCCCGCCCTGGGCTCCCCGCCCGAGCCCGACCCCTGGGCCCGCAATGGGCGCATGCCCGACCTGCGCTCCCTGGCCTGCCACCTGGGTCTGGTGCCCTTCCCGACCCTGCAGGGGCTGTGCTTCGAGTCCCTGGGCCGTGGTGAGGGGAGGGTCTCCGTGCGGGCGAGGATCCCGGCCTCCAGCGTGCGCCAGGGAGTCCGGGTGTGGGCTTTTCCTCCAGCGACCGCCCCTGACCCGGCCCGGCTGGTGGAGGTGGGTGAGGCCTCCTTGAAGGATGGGAAGGCCTCGCTGCCCTGGTCACGCTCGGGACACTGGGGCTTCGTGGCCCAGCTGCTCTCCGACGACCTGGACCGTGACGCAGCGCGGCAGCACCGGTGGTGGAACCTCCACGACGCCTGTCGTCGCTGCCCCTGGCTGGCCTGCCACAATGTGCACGCCCTTGAACGTCGCAGGAGCTCGCTTTCTCTTCAGGTCGTGGGAACCGGGACCGCCACCCTGTGCATCACCACCGACCTGGGTGACCTGACGCTGAGGGATCCCGAGGGGAGGACCACTGCACTGAGGGACGGGTGCGTGATCTCCGGGCCGCCGGGTACGTGGACGCTCGGTCTGGCGGAGGCTCGCTCGGGGATGGTGCGCATCTCCCAGGTGATGGGGAGTCGGCTCATCGGTGCCGTCGAGTGGCGGCTATAGCGCCACCTTTTCGACCGCGGCGAGTACCTTCTTGGCGTTCAGGATCTCCTTGAAGGCGATGACATCCAGGCCATCTGGGGCTCCCTTTCCGCCGGCCAGGCGCTCGCTGACGGCGATCACCAGGTTGCCCGGCCCGTGCTTGCGAATGCGTTGGCTGTGCCGTTTCAGCCAGTCCTTTCGCCAGAAACCGACGATCTCCAGGTAGGCGGTCTTGCGGCCCTTGCGGAGCGTGTAGCCCGGGCAGACCACCCCCTCGCCGCCCAGGTCCAGGATCACGCCGTCGCGCGACAGTGTCCAGCCGGTGTCCAGCTTCTCCCAGCGCTCCTCGAACCAGCCTTCCACCTGGGTCTTGTAGGCGCCGGTGTCCCTCACGTGGCTGTGCAGGTCCATGTCGCTGTTCAGCTGCAGGCTCTTCCGGAGTCGACGCTTCGTCCACAGCACGGTCGCCTCCATCTCCCAGCGGCAGGTCTGGAGCAGCAGGCGTGGGAACCAGTTGGCCAGGGCCAGGCCGTAGCGGCTGTTCTGGCGGATGAGGCTGGCCGGTCCGTCCAGCACGATCTCGACGCCCTCGTCGCTGCGCTTGGCCCGGTACATCAGCTGGTGGAAGCGCACGGCGGTGAAGAGCTGCCGCAGCCTCTCCGGCTGGGGCGCGTGCAGGACCGCTCGAAGCTCCGAGGCCTTGAGAAGGAGGGCCTGGACCAGGGCCACGTCGTAGCGGTTCATCAACCAGTCCGTGTCGATGGCGGGGAGGGACTTGAGTTCCTGCTCTTCCTTGCGATCGGCGAAGAGCAGGCGCCGGAGTTGATCGGCGGGCAGATCCAGCTCCTGGCCCACGGCGAGGTAGGCGGCCTCGGCCCGGCTTCGAGAGGGAGCCGCCGCCACCCGGGTCCACAGGCGCTCTCGAAGCTCGGCCGGAGGGACGGGGGACTCGCTGGCCCACTCGGCCCGGTCCTCGATCAGCTTGGCCATACCGCGGGTGATCTTGTGGTCGGTGCGGTCCCCGACCAGCTCCTTCACCTGTTCGCTCAGGGCTTCTCGGGTCTGGCCGATGCCCTCGCGGTAGATGCGCAGCAGCTCGTCGGTGGTGGCCCGGTGGCGATCGCGGGCGATGAAGGAGGGTCGGAGCTCCTTCTTGATCACCCGCACGCGGACGAGTTCACCGGTGAGCATCGGTTCGTCCTATGGAGCTTTTGAGCGTGGGTCATCCTCTATTGGCGACTTGCCGGTCAGGCTTCCCACCGCGAACCCCAGCGCAGCGATGGCGAGACCGGCTCCGGTGACGGCGTACCACGGGTACTTCCAGGGCCCAACTCATCCATGGCGAGATCCTGTTCTCGAGAGTGTCTGGCCTCCTGCATTGGAGCCCGGCAACCGCGACGGATCAAGTTGGCGTTGTTAGGATCCACAGATGTGCAGTGCGACACAGCGTCAAACCCTTCGCCTGAGGGTCTGGTGAGGCGCGCGTTTCCGATAGTGCTCGCTGTGCTTGTCGCTTGCATCAGTGGTGACGGTGACGATGTCAGCGTCAGCGATCACGACGGTGATGGCTTCACGCCCGCCGACGGCGACTGCCACGACAACGACGCGTCCGTGTACCCCGGTGCGCCGGAGACCAACGACGACGGTGTGGACAGCGACTGCGACGGGCAGGACAACGCGGTCAGCGATACCGGGAGCTGAGCTTCACCGGCTAGTCATCGATAGGCGTCGTGTTTCCTCCGGCGCTCCGCCGCGCTGACCTCGGCGGTGTCCGCGCTGATCACCTCGTAGAGCAGCGCACGCTTGTCCTTCTGGGGCCGTAGCAGGCGGCCCAGCCGCTGGACGTGTTCGCGCACCGTGGAGGTCCCGCTCAGCACGATGCCCACCTGGGCGGCGGGGATGTCCACCCCCTCGTTCAGCACCCTGCTCGTGGCCACACAGGTGTAGCGGCCATCGGAGAAGCGCTCCAGGATGCTGCGTCGCTCGTCGGCGCCGGTGCGGTGGGTGATGCAGGGCACCAGGAAGTTCCGGCTGATCCGGTAGACCGTGGCGTTGTCGTTGGTGAACACGATGATCCTCTGACCGGCGTGCTCCTTCAGGATCTGCTCCAGCGCGTCCAGCTTGGCGCTGGTCCCATGGGCGATGGCGCGGCTCTCGCGATGAGCCCGCAGAGCCGCTCTCCCGGCGGTGCTGCGGGCGGCCTCGCGCAGGAAGTTCTGCCAGCCGCTGCGGCCACCCATGCGGATGCGGCGGCTCGCGATGAAGTCTCGGTAGGTCTTGCGCGCGGCCTGGTAGGCCTCGGTCTCCTCGTCGCTGAGGTGGACCTCGATGCGGCGCACCTCGTAGTCCGCCAGGACCTGGCCGCTCAGCTCGCGGATTCCCTTGTGGTAGCAGAGGGGTCCCACCAGGTCATCCAGGCGCTCGTGCTGGCCGTCGCTGCGCTCCACCGTGGCGGACAGTCCCAGGCGGAAGGGCGCCATCAGCATCTCGGCGATCTGCCCGTGGGCGTCGGATGGCAGGTGGTGCACCTCGTCGAAGATCACCAGCCCGAAGCGGTCGCCGTAGCGGTCGGCGTGCAGGAAGGCGCTGTCGTAGGTGCTCACGGTGATGGCTTCGACCGTGTGCAAGCCTCCGCCCAGCACCCCGATGGGGCTGCCGAAGGCCTTCTCGAGGTTCGTAGCCCACTGGTTCACCAGGTCGATGGTGGGCGCGATGACCAGGGTGGGCCGCTGGGTCTCCGCGATGCACAGCTCGGCCACGAAGCTCTTTCCGGAGCCGGTGGGCAGGCTCACCACCCCCCGACGTCCCGCCTCGCACCAGGCGCCGTGGGCCTCGGCCTGGTAGGAGCGAGGGCTCTTTTCGGTCTGGTGCTCCCGCGCCAGCGGCTCCCAGCTCCGAGCCCGGTCGGTGAAGCTGATGCCGGCGCGGTGCCAGCGGAGCACGGTGTCGTAGTACAGGCTGGCAGGGCCGCGCCACAGCTTCACCCGGTCGTCGTAGACGAATCCGGGTGGCGGGTCGGAGCACTCTCGGAGCACCAGGGTGCCCCGCTCCCACTCGAGCAGGTTCATCGGGTCTCGAACCCCAGGGGTTGCCCTGGTCCTATCACAGCGAGAAGAGGATGCGTCCGTCGACCTCCTCTCCGGGCCCCAGGCAGCGCTCCAGGGTGTCCTGGACCCCTCCCTCGTCCCGCCGCAGGACCACGTGCTTCAGCCCGATGCTGCGCAGCTCGTCCACGCCTCCGCAGTGACCGGGACGGCCATCCTCCATCTGGTGGCGCAGACCGTTGACGAAGGGGTTCTGGCGCAGCGAGGGCGACAGGAGCTGGTCGCCCCCGCCCTGCAGGTTGAAGGGGATGGGCTGGGTGTGCCACACCGCCTGCACCAGGATGTCGTCCTCGAACTGGCCACCAGGGGTCAGCCAGGGCAGCTCCAACACCGGCCCCTCGATACGCTCGTTGACCGGGTGGGCGGCGGTGGGCGTCTGTGGCTGCGGCCAGGGGGTGGGGGCCAGGAACAGGAGATCGACGACCAGGACTCCCAGCGCGATGCGGCGGGGCCAGACAGGCAGGCGTGCGGCACCCAGCGCGGCGGCGAGGCCAAGGGCCAGGCTGGCGCCCACGACGAAGCGCGCGGTGACGTGGCGGGTCTCGTGAAAGAGCGGGACCACGGTGTAGAAGAGCAGGTACAGGGGGTTCGCGACGCCGCTGCCGTCCAGGGTCCACAGGTGTACGCGCGGACCCATGGCGAAGGCGTAGAACACCAGGGCCAGGGCGCCGAGGCGCCAGGACCGTCCCCACGCCGCCAGCCCCAGGACGACCAGTCCCAGGTAGCCGCTGGAGACCATGCGATCGGGACCTTCTTCGAAGGCACGCAGCGCGGCGTCGGTGGGCACCAGGCCATCCACCAGACCCAGGATGTTCACGGGAGGCAGCTCGAGCGCGCTCATCTGCGGGAAGAGCGAGAGACCACGCTCGTAGGCCGCTCCTTGATCCACGCTTCCCCCGATCATCCAGGCCAGGGGCATCAGGCCCATCAAGGCCACCGCTGTCGCCACGCCCAGTCGTGGCAACACACCCGGTGCGGGCCGTCTCCAGTGCACGGCGGCGCCCAGCAGCAAGAGCAGCCCGGCGACCAGCCCGTAGTGCCAGCTGCCAAAGGCCTGCAGCACGGTCACCGCACCCAGCGCCAGGGCGGCGCCCCAACCGGGTCGGGTCCAGACCCTCACGCCGAAGAGGATGACCAGGGGCACGGGAAAGAGGAAGAGTCCCTCGGCGACGCCGCTGGCCACCCCGTGGGTCAACACGTAGGGTGAGAGCGCGAAGGCGAGCGCCGCGAAGAGCGCCGGTTCCGGGTCCACCCACTCGCGGGCAAGGCACCAGGCGCTCAGGCCGGCCAGCACCAGGTGCGTCAGGCTGATCAGGTTGTGCGCAAGGGTTGGCGTCAGGACCGCCAGGGGAAGGAAGAGCAGGGCGTTGGCGGTGTCCAGGCAGAAGAAGGCCCCGCCGTCGGGGTAGTTCGCGGCGTTCAGCTCGAGGGGCACCCGACCGCTCTCCAGGAGAGTGCGCTGGACCCAGGCCCAGCCCCAGAGGTGGTTGCTCGCGTCGCTGTCGGCCGCGCCCAGCAGGTGGTCGGCCAGGAAGGGCAGGTTGGGGCCCAGGGCCGTCAGGACCGCCGCTGCGACGACCAACAGAGCTGTCAGGAAGCCCTTCGGCACCTGGAGATCATAGGGCAACGGTCGCGTGTAGCTCTGCGCTCAGCGGCGCCGAAGGCCGACGAGCAGGCCGAGCAGCGCCAGGATCAGGGATGCCGGGGCGGGCGCGGTGCTGCTCTTGCCGCAGGCGCAGCCGCTCCCTCCCAGCCCGGTATCGCCGACCAACCCGGAGTCGCCGCCGCAGTTCTCGAAGCGCTGCGGGTCGGTGTCGTCGCAGTCCTCGTCCACCGCCCAGCCGTCGCCGTCCTGGTCGTCGTCGTTGCCGTCGCAGTCCTGGTCGACGCCGTCGTACCAGACCTCGTCGGCTCCGGGGTTGATGCCGCTGTTGGCGTCGTCGCAGTCCGAGCCGCCGTAGTCGGCGCCGTCGAAGCCATCGCCGTCGGCGTCGTACTCATCGGCGCCGTCGCAGTCGGTGATGATGCCGTCGCCGGGCTCATCCGGTGCTCCCGGGTAGGTGTCGGGGTCGTCGTCGTCGCAGTCCTCGCCGTGGTAGCTGGCGCTGTCGTAGCCGTCGCCGTCGGCGTCGTAGTCGCTCGCCTCGTCGCAGTCCTGGTCGACGCCGTC
>PVBE010102017.1_pt1 | contig 54071 bp, 56 predicted proteins | sample 1631181 | NCBI WGS metagenome assembly PVBE01 (sample SAMN08397723, study PRJNA350692) | Marine metagenome, whole genome shotgun sequencing project. | isolation source: water | place: Pacific Ocean | collected 2012-04
GGCAGGTCGCGCCACGGAGATCCCGTACGAACCCGCCACAAAACGGCCTCCAGAAATAGGCGATTGTCTGCCGCCGTCACACCACGATCCGTGACCTTGCCCGGCAGGTGCTGCGAAATCTTTTCCCAAACCTCGTCCCCGATGACCAAACGATCCGTGTTCATCCAAGCCTCCTGACAAAAGAAAGCTTGAATCACTTTTTGACGCTCTTGGGAATCCCTTAAATGTCAACGGGCCCTAGAGCGGATCTCATCAAATGAGATCCGCTCTAGTCTTGCCGCAGCCAGGGCTTGAGAAATTGCCGCAGGAACCCGACCGGCAGGCCCTCGCGCTCGAGCGCCGCCAGTTCCTCGCCGGCCCGCACCAGCAGCGGGCGCTGGCGGCCGGTGTCGATTTCCACCCGGGCGGTCATGCCGGCACGCAGCGGCGGCAGGCCCGGGGCCGGCTCGAGCTTCAGCCTGAGCGGCAGGCGCTGCACCACCTTGACCCAGTTGCCCGAGGCGTTCTGCGGCGGCAGGATGGAAAACTCGGCGCCCGTGGCCGGGCTGATGCTGGCCACCCGGGCCTGCCAGGTGTGATCGGGGTAGGCGTCGATGCCCACCGCCACCCGCTGGCCCTCCGCAAGGTGGGTGAGCTGGGTCTCTTTGAGGTTGGCCTCGATCCAGGTTTCGCCGTCGACGATCAGGCCGAAGGCCGCCTTGCCGGCCTGAACCCACTCGCCGGGCTCAAGCGCTATGCGCGTGACGATGCCGGCCGCCGCCGCCCTGACCGTGGTTTTGTCCAGCCTGAGCTGCGCCAGGTCCCGTTCGGCCCGGGCCTTCAGGTAAGCCGGGTTGCGCTCGGCCGGCTGCCGGGGATCGCCGCCCAGCCCGGTCAGCACCTTGGCCATCTTGCGGCGCAGCACCTGGATGCTCTGTTTGGCCGCAGCCAGATTGTATTCCGCCTCGTCGAGCCGGGCCTTGGGCGCGACGCCGCGCCGGCTCAGCGCGCTTTGGCGTTCCAGCAGGCGGCGGTAATACTTGACGCGCTCGCCCACCTGGTCGATTTCGGCGCCGATCTGGCGGTGCTCCGCCTTCAGGCTTTCGATTTCGTTCTTCACCGCCGCCATGCGGGTCCGGGCGATCTCGAGGGCGATACGGTGGGGCTCGGCGGCGATGGTAAAAAGCACGGCGCCCGCCGCCAGGCGCTGGTTCTCCTTTGCCGCCACGCGCTCGACGCGGCCTGCTATCTCGGGACTGACGGCGATGATGCGCGACTTGACGTAGGCGTTCTCGGTGCTGACGTAGCGTCCCGTGAGAGCATAGAAATGCAGTCCCACGGCCAGCGCCGCGGCCGGCACGGCGAACAACAAGGCGAGCCGGATCAGGCTGCGCAGCAGGCGCCGCGGCCAGCCCGGGCGCCGCTGTTCGACAGGCGCCACAACCTCGAGCCCGGCCGCCGGCGCTTCCTGGTTGGCGCTCGGCCCGGGCACGGCACGCGGCCGCACGCCTTGGTCCTCGTGGGATTCGTCCAGCACGAGCAAACTCCCGCGGTCCCACGACGAACCCCAGCCGGCCCGGGTCGCCGGCGACGCGACAGGGCCGTGGTTCTTTCTCGTGGACCGGGGCCGAGACTATGCCAGCGGGCCTGGGCACTCAACCGCCCAGCCGGGGTCCCCGTTCCTGGGGCTGGAATCGGAGGACTCCGCCGGCTGCCCTGCATTCCTTGCATGTCGGCCGCAAATCTAGCGATCTGGCGCCCTTCGCTGTTTAGGGTGGAGGCAATTGGGGGCCTGCGAAGCAGCCTCAGAGGACTGCCGAGGTGTTCGTCATAGCAGCTATGCGTTTTGCGCATAGCTTATCGACTGCCGAGCGTCTATAGCCTAGGCATCCGCCGAGCCAACCAATCTCCTGCCCCCCGCCCGCTGCGCTAGACTGACCGCCATGACCACCGTCTCAGACCCGGCCGGCCGGCCGGCCAGCGCCAACCTTCGGGGCATCGCCTGGATGGTCCTGACCGGCTTCTTGTTCGTTGGCGTCACCGGCGTGGTGCGCCATCTGGGCAGTGACTTGAACCCGGTACAGGCGGCCTTCATTCGCTATCTCATCGGCTTGATGTTCTTTCTGCCGTTGTTCGTACGCCTAGGAAGGCGGCAACTCGTGACCCGGCGCTTGGGTTTGCACCTGATGCGCGGCCTGGCGCATGGCTCGGCCGTGGGCCTGTGGTTTTTCGCCATGGCCCGCATTCCCATCGCCGAGGTCACGGCGCTGGCCTTCGTGGCGCCGATCTTCACCACCTTGGGCGCGGCGCTGTTCCTTGGCGAGAAACTGCGGGCCCGGCGCATCGGTGCCGTACTGATGGCTTTCGCGGGCACCCTGATCATCCTCAGGCCGGGCCTGGCGGTGGTCGACATCGGCGCCCTGGCCCAGCTCGCCGCGGCGCCGCTGTTTGCCACCTCGTTCCTGATCGCCAAGCGCCTCACCGAGACCGAGGCCAGTTCCACCATCGTGGCTTTCCTTTCGCTCTTCGTCACCCTGACGCTGTTGCCGGCGGCGCTGGTGATCTGGCGTCCGCCGACCTGGGAGGAAGTGGCCTGGCTGTGCCTCACGGCGGCCCTGGCCACGGCCGGCAACTACACCATGGTGCAGGCCTTCCGGGCGGCCGAAATCACGGTCACCCAGCCGGTTCACTTTTTGCAGCTGGTCTGGGCGACGCTGCTGGGGCTCTACGTCTTCGGCGAGGTGCCGGACGTCTGGACCTGGGCCGGGGCCGCCGTCATCGTCGCCAGCGCCACCTACATTGCGCATCGCGAGGTGGCGACCAAGTCGGTGGCCGCAGCCAAGGCCATGCCGCATTGAGCGCGTCCCAAAAGACCCCTGGTCCCCTGGGCGCCGCCCGGCGGCCCGTGGAAAACTTCAAGGGCATCTTCTGGATCACCGTCTCGGGGCTTTGCTTCGTCCTCATGTCGGCCATCGTGCGCCACCTGGGCAGCGATATGAGCCCTTTCCAGGCGGCCTTCATCCGTTATGTCATCGGCGGCCTGTTCGTGCTGCCGTTGGCCTTGCGCCTGAACTTCGACGGCTTTCGCCGAGCTCGCTGGGGCCTCCACCTGGGGCGCGGGCTGATCCACGGCGTCGGCGTGCTGGGCTGGTTCTACGCCGTGGCCTACGTTCCCATCGCCGAGGTCACGGCGCTGTTGTTCACGGCGCCCATCTTCACCACCATCGGCGCCGCCGTCTTTTTCGGCGAACGCCTGCACGCCCACCGCATCGCCGCCGCCTTGGCCGGGTTGGCGGGCGCCATGGTCATCCTCAGGCCGGGCATCGAGATCGTCCAGCTGGGCTCCATCGCCATGCTCATCGCCGCCCCCAGCTTCGCCATCTCGGCGCTCATCGCCAAACGCCTCACCGAACGCGAGGACACCATCGTGGTGATGGCCATCCTGACGATTTTTGTCACCTTGATGCTGCTGCCGCCGGCGCTCATGGTGTGGCGCCAGCCGACGCCCATGGAGATGGTCTGGCTGGGGCTGATCGCCGCCATCGCCACGGTGGCGCATTATTCCATGACCCAGGCCATCGCCGTGGCCGAGCTCACCGTGACCCAGCCCTTCAGCTTCACCCAGCTGGTCTGGGCCACGCTGATCGGCTATTGGGCCTTCGGCGAGCTGCCCGACATCTGGACCTGGATCGGCGCCGCCATCATCGTCGCCAGCGTCACCTACATCGCCCACCGCGAGAGGCTGGCCGGCCTGCAATCCGGCCGGCGCGGAACTTCCGGTCCGTTGCCCTGAGCGAAAAGGCAAAAATAGCTAGAATGGTGCCATGGCCGAAGCCGCCCGATCCCCGGACCTGTTGCGCCTGGAGGCCGCCATCGCGGCGCCGCGCGCCACGGTGTGGCAGGCGCTGACCGAACAGGGCCGGCTCAGACGCTGGTGGCTGGGCGCCAACCTGGAGCCCAGGCCCGGCGGCGAGTTCCTGGCGCTCAGGCTGGAAGAAGGCAACGAGGTCCTGATCCAGGGCCTGGTGGGCCGCGTCGATCCGCCCGAGTACATCGAGTGGACCTGGTCGCAGGACGACTGGCCGGTGCTGACCCAGGTGGTGATAAGGCTGACCGAGGCCGGCGGCGGCGGCGCCAGCCATGTCGAGCTCAGCCACATCGGCTGGCGGCGTTTTTCGGCGGCCCAGGGCGAGCCCTTGCGCGCCGCCTACGAGGCCGCCTGGGGCCGCCGCCTCGAGGCCCTCAAGGCTTTCTCCGAGGGACGGATCGCGGATTAGTTCGCCGCCGCCAGCCAGACGGCTATGGCGGAAAGGATCGGCAGCGAAAGCACCGTAGCCACCAGCATGGCCGTCGAGGCGCGGCCGAGGTAGGTCTGGTAGTTGACCGCGACGAGATAGACGTTGATGCCGATGGGTCCGGCAGCGGCAATCAGCGCGGCGCCCCGCCAGATCGGATCGAGGCCGGGAATCAGAGCCATCAGGCCGAACACCAGGGCCGGGTAGAGGATCAATTTGAACGCCACCATGACCCCGGTTTCGCCCGGCCTCGACGAAAGCTCGACGCCCGCCAGCGTGATGCCCAGGGCAAACAGCGCGCAAGGGATGGCGGCGGCACCGGCAATGGCGGCAAAACCGCCGACCAGGGCCGGCAGGGGAATCTCGCCGAAGGCAAAAGCGATTCCCAGCACCGTGGCCACGATCACCGGGTTCGAGACCACGGCCCGCGTGGTTGCCGTCCAGACCCGGCTGGGTGCCGCGCCCCGGCCGGGGGCCGCGCCCCGGCGCGCGCGCTCCAGTTCCTGGGCGGCGATGGCGGCTGGAATCAGCAGCGCATTGTCGATCATGATGATCATGGCCAGCGGCAGTACCGCCGCCGGCCCGAAGATCTGCAAGGCGATGGGCAAGGGCACGAGAGCGGTGGGGCCGTAGCAGCTGGCCATGCCGAATAGCGCCCCTTCGCCCAGGCCGAGCCCAAACAGCCGCCGGCCCACAAGCGCCATCAGGCCAAAGGTGCCGAGCGCCGCGGCGGCATAGGCGAGGACGAAACGGAAATCGAAGTTTTCCGTGCCCGGCGCCGTGGCCAGGGTGCGAAAGAGCAAGAGCGGCAGCGAGAAGTAAAAGACGAAGGCGCCCAGCGCGCGGGTAGCGTCGGCGCCCAGCCAGCCCCGCCAACCGGCCACGTAGCCGGCCAGGATGAGGCCGAAAAGCGGCAGCGTGGTGCTGACGATGAACTGCACGGAAGCGCCGGGGGCGGGGGGTCTCAGCCCCGGAAGTGCTTGGCCGCCGCCACGTAGGTGCGGTTCCAGGTCGGGCTGACCACCAGCTCGTTGATGCAGACGTTGGCCGGCAGCCGGGCCAGGAAAAGGATGATCTCGCCCGTGTCTTCGGCCTGCACCATGCGCGCCTTGTCGGCCTCGCTGACCGGGATGGGGCGTCTGTCGAGGATCTCGGTGGCCACCTCGCCGGGGCAGATGGCGGTGGCCCGGATGCCGTTGAGGCCTTCCTCGATGTTGATGTTCTCGGTCAGCGCCCCGAGGCCGAACTTGGAGGCGCCGTAGGCCGGGCCGGTGAGGAAGCTGTGGCGCACCCCGGCCCAGGACGAGACGTTGACGACAAGTCCGTCGCCCTGGGCCCGCATCATCGGCAGCGCAGCAAAGCAGCAATAGAAGGCGCCGTTGAGGTTGATGGCGACCACTTGGTCGAAGCCCTCGGGCGTGAGGTTCTCCCAATGGCGCTCCAGGACGTTGAGGCCGGCCGAGTTGACCAGCACGTCGAGGCGGCCGAAACGCGCGGCCAGCCGCTCCGCCACGCCGTCGACGGCGGCCCGGTCGGCCACGTCGAGGGGCTCGACCAGCGCCTCGCCGGGGCCAGGCGCGATGGCCGCCACCACCTCTTCCAGCTTCTCGCGGCGCCGGCCCGAAAGCACCACCTTCATGCCCGCTGCCGCCAGGGCCAGGGCCCCGGCCCGGCCGATGCCGGTACCGGCGCCGGTGATCCAGGCGACTTTGTCGGTGAGATCTCGCATGTCCCTCCCTCCCTATTTCACCACCCAGCCGGGGTCCTGCTTGGCGGCGAAGGCCGCCAGGCCCTCGCTGGCTTCCTCCGACTGGCGCTTGATCGAATGGCGTTGCAACAACGGCTCGAGCCGGGCCTCACCCAGCAGGGCACCGGCGCATTCCAGCGCCGTCCGTTTGGTGCCGCTGACCGCTTCGGGGGCGGCCCGCAGCAGCCCGGCGATGATCGGCGCCGCGGCGGCATCGAGCCCGCCCGTGGGGCAGACTTCGTGGACCAGACCGATGCGCCGGGCCTCGGCGGCACGGAAGCGTTCGCCGCTCAGCGCATAGCGCCGCACCTGCCTGAGCCCCATGGCGTCATTGAGCTGCGGCGTAATGATGTCCGGCACCAGCCCCCAATAGACCTCGGTGATGGCGAACATGGCGTCCTCCGAGGCCACCACGACGTCGCAGGCAGCAATGATGCCCGTGGCACCGCCGAAGCAGCCGCCGTGGACCAGCGCCACGGTGGGCTTGGCCAATTCGTTAAGGCCGCGCACAGCCTCGGCCGTGCGGCGCGAGACCTCGAGGTTCTCCTCGGGCGATGCGGCGGCCACCGAGCGCACCCATTTGAGATCGGCCCCGGCGGCAAAGTGCGGGCCCTGGCCGCGGATCAGCAGCAGCCGAACGGCCGGGTCCTCGGCGGCCCGGGCGGCGGCAGCCGTCAAGCCGTCGATCAGCTCGCCGTTGTAGGCGTTGCGCACCTCGGGCCGGTTCAGCGTTGCCGTGGCGACACCACGGGCGTCACAGTCGTAGAGCACGACGTCTGCCATGGTTGCTCCTCTGGTCAGCCAGCGGCCAGCGGCCGTCAGCGATTGGCGCCGGGCCGCCAGAGCACGTCACTGCGGCCCTCGTCGTTGAGCTTGCGGGCCAGCACGAAAAAATGGTCGGACAGCCGGTTGACGTAGCGAATTGCTTGCGGATTGACGGCCTCGACCTGCGAAAGCTCGGTGATCAGGCGCTCGGCCCGGCGCGAGACGGTGCGGGCGAGATGCAGATAGGCGGCGCCCGGCGCACCGCCGGGCAGCACGAAGGAAGAAAGCGGCTCGAGAGCCTCGTTGATCTCGTCGATCTCGGCTTCCAGCCGCTCGACCTGCGCCACTGTTACGCGCAGCGCCCCCTCGACCTCATCGCCAGGGGTACAAAGATCGGCGCCCAGGTCGAAAAGATCGTCCTGGATGCGCGCCAGCATGTCATCGACGGCGCCCTCGGTATGGAGCCGCGCCAGGCCGACGGTGGCGTTGGCCTCGTCGACCGTGCCGTAGGCGGCCACCCGGGCATCGTGCTTGGCCACCCGCTTGCCGTCGCCCAGCGAGGTCTCGCCGGCGTCGCCGCCGCGGGTGTAGATCTTGGTAAGCTTGACCATGGACGTCTCCGTCGGCGCCTCGGAATCAAATCCCGTAGGCCAGGAAATAAACCAGCATCAGCGCCACCGTAGCCGCCTGGACGCCGACCCGGTAGCGCATCAAGAGGTTCGAATAGCGGCTATTGAAGGCGCCACCCCGGAACATCGAGACGACACCGGTCATCAACACCACGAAAGTGGCCACCAGCCCCAGCACGACCAGGGTTCCCAGCACGATTTTCATGATCGATCCACCATGCGCCTTTATAGCGTGGCGCGGTGGGACGGCGGTAGGGGGGAGCGGAAAAGACGTTGAACCAATATGGTTATGATCATGGCTGATAATTCCGCGATCGAGTGGACCAACACCACCTGGAATCCGGTTACCGGCTGCACCAAGATCGGCCCGGGCTGCGACCATTGCTATGCCGAGCGCTCTGCCGAACGATTCCGCGGTGTACCCGGTCATCCCTACGAGCCCGGCTTTGATTTGACGCTACGTCCAGACCGCCTCGAATGGCCGGCGCGCTGGCAAAAGCCGCGAATGATCTTCGTAAATTCCATGAGCGACCTGTTCCACAAGCAGATCCCGGTCGCCTATGTCGACCAGGTATTCGAAAGCATGGAGCGGGCCGACCATCACACCTACCAGGTGCTGACCAAACGCAGCTCGCGCCTGCGCAGCTACATCAACATGCGTTACGCCGAAAGGTCACCGCCCGACCACATTTGGCTCGGTGTCTCGATCGAGGACCGTCGGCGCCTTTCACGCCTTGTGCACTTGCGCCAGATCCGAGCACCAATCCGATTCCTTTCACTCGAGCCCCTGCTCGGCCCCTTGGGCCGCCTCGATCTCGACGGCATCCACTGGGTCATCGTTGGCGGCGAAAGCGGCCCCGGCGCAAGAGCGATGGAAGGCTCAGCGTGTCAAATCTTACTCAACACACACTTTGAGAGTGGAAGATCGTAAATATTTCGGCAGGAGTTCGTCTTGGAAAAAACCAATGTAAGAACGGATTTTGAATTTGTCAGATTATGAAAACAAATATCTTAAAATAGCAATGCATCAAAGCTAATTCGCCCCTTCCAGCAGCCTGCGCGCAATCACCTGTGCCTGGATCTCCGCCGCGCCCTCGAAGATGTTGAGGATCCGCGAATCACAGAGCACCCGGCTGATGGCATACTCTTGCGCATAGCCGTTGCCGCCGTGGATCTGCACGGCGTTGTCGGCGGTCGACCAGGCGACGCGGGCGGCCAGTAGTTTGGCCATGCCGGCTTGCAGGTCGCAGCGCCGGTCGGCGTCCTTTTCGCGGGCCGCGAAGTAGGTCAGTTGGCGGGCCGCCATGAGCTCGGCGGCGGCCCAGGCCAGCTTGCCGTGGACGCGGGGGAAGGCGTAGATCTCCTGGCCGAACTGCTGGCGCTCGCGGGCGTAGCGGAGACCGAGTTCGAGGGCATTCTGGCCCACGCCTAGGGCCCGGGCGGCGGTCTGGATGCGGGCCGATTCGAAGGTCGCCATGAGCTGCTTGAAGCCGTTGCCCTCCTCGCCGCCCAGGAGGTTATCGGCCGCCACCTCGAAGCCGTCGAACGAGAGCTCGAACTCCTTCATGCCGCGATAGCCCAGCACTTCTATTTCCGATCCCGTCATGCCCGCGGCCGGAAAGGGGTTCGCGTCGTCGCCCCGGGGCTTTTCCGCCAGGAACATGCTGAGGCCCTGATAGCCCTTGGTCTCGGGGTCGGTGCGGGCCAGCAACGTCATGACGTCGGTGCGGGCGGCGTGGGTGATCCAGGTCTTGTTGCCGGTGACGCGGTAGGTCTCGCCGTCCCGTAGCGCCCGGGTGCGCAGGCTGCCGAGGTCCGAGCCCACGTTGGGCTCGGTGAAGACGGCGGTGGGCAGGATCTCGCCGGACGCGATGCGTGGCAGCCAACTTTTTTTCTGCTCGTCCGTGCCTCCCAGACGCACCAGCTCGGCGGCGATTTCGGACCGCGTGCCCAGCGAGCCGACGCCGATGTAGGCCCGGCTGAGCTCCTCCGAGACCACGCACATGGCCATCTTGCCCATGCCCAGGCCGCCGAATTCTTCCGGCACGGTGAGGCCGAAGACGCCAAGCTCGGCCATCTGGTCGATCACCGCCATGGGGATGTAGTCGTCGGCCAGGTGCCACTCGTGCGCCGCCGGCACCACGGCGTCCTCGGCAAAGCGGCGGAACTGCTCCCGCACCAGCGCCATGGTCTCGTCGAGGTCAAGGTTGCCGAACTGGCCACTGGCGGCGGCATCAGCGATCAGCGCCGCCAGACGAGCCCGGGCCTGGGCCGTGTTGCCGCCGGCCGCCAGGGCCGCCACGGCCGGTGTCTGCAAGGCTTCGACCTCGGCCAGCTCGATGCCGAGATCGGCCGGGCGCACCACCTCGCCCTGGCTCATGGCGATGCCGCCCGAGAGCTGGGCCAGGTATTCGCCGAACACGAGCTGCAGGATCAGGCGCTCGAGCTCGCCCAGGCGGCCGTCCGATTCGAGTCGTTCGGCCCAGCCCAGGATCTGGGCCAGGGCCTCGACGTAGGTGGCCAGCCAGGAAAATCCGTGGGCCGCGTACTGGTTGGCTTCCAGCCGGCCGGCATCGATGCGGCCGTCGTCGCGCCGCACCAGCGCGGCCACGGCTTCGCGGGCAGCGCCGCGAAAGCGCTCGGCCGCCTCCAGCGCCTGGCGGCAGAGCGGCAACAGGTCGTCGAGCAGGGCGGGCTGGGTTTGGGCTGAGGACATCGCTAGTCTCGCGGTTGGCGGATCGAAACAGGTTAACATAAGAAAAGTTATGTTAACACTTTCTGCTCAATAACCCATTGAAATTACAATGAAAACAAGGGCCGAATAAGATTCGGCACCGCCCCTAGGCCAGCGAATCCTCCCAGGCCTCGCGCACGTCTTCGATGGTGCGCAAGCCCGGCACCTTGGCCGAAACCAGCACGGCCATGTTGCCGGGCTTGTGTTCGTTGCGGTGCATTTTGGTGTGGGCGTAGGGGATGTCCTCCCAGGAGAAGACCTCCGACATGCAAGGGTCGATGCGGCGCTCGATGACCAGCTTGTTGGCCTGGGCGGATTGGTAGAGGTTGGCGAAGTGGCTGCCCTGGATGCGCTTTTGCCGCATCCAGACGAAGCGGGCATCGAAGGTGATGTTGTAGCCCGTGGTGCCGGCGCAGAAGACCACCATGCCGCCGCGCTTGACCACGAAGCACGACACCGGAAAGGTCTGCTCGCCGGGGTGTTCGAAGACGAAATCGACGTCGACGCCCTTGCCCGTGGTCTGCCAGATGGCCTTGCCGAATTCGCGGCACTTCTTCATGTAGGCACCATAGGCCTCGGCGTCGTCGACCGGGGGCAACTGGCCCCAGCAGTCGTATTCGCTGCGGTTGACCACGCCCTTGGCGCCCAGCGAGAGCGTGAACTCGCGCTTTGCCTCGTCCGAGATGACACCGATGGCGTTGGCCCCGGCGGTGGCGATGAGCTGGATGGCCATCGAGCCCAGGCCGCCGCTGGCGCCCCAGACCAGCACGTTGTGGCCGGGCCTGAGGATATGCGGCCGGTGGCCGAACAGCATGCGGTAGGCGGTGGCGAGAGTGAGTACATAGCAGCCCGATTCCTCCCACGTCAGGTGGCGCGGCCGGGGCATCACCTGCTGGGCCTGGACCCGGGCGAACTGGGCGAAACTGCCGTCCGGCGTCTCGTAGCCCCAGATGCGCTGGCTCGACGAGAACATGGGATCGCCGCCGTTGCATTCCTCGTCGTCGCCGTCGTCCTGGTTGCAGTGCACCACGACCTCGTCGCCGACCTGCCAGCGCGTAACCTTGCGGCCCACCTTCCAGATCACGCCCGAGGCGTCGGAACCGGCCACGTGGTAGTCCTGTTTGTGCACGTCGAAGACCGAGACCGGCACCCCCAGCGAGGCCCAGACGCCGTTGTAGTTGACGCCCGCCGCCATCACCAGGACCAGCACCTCGTGGCTGTCGATCTCGGGGGTGTCGACGACTTCCACCTGCATGGCCTGTTCCGGCTCGCCGTGGCGTTCACGGCGGATGGCCCAGGCGTACATCTTCTCCGGCACGTGCCCCAGCGGCGGGATCTCGCCGACCTCGTAGAGGTCCTTGATGTCGCCTTCGGGAACGATTTCGGAGCTTTCGGCCGCGGCTGCGTTAGTCATGTCATCCTCGCTGCGCTGCGGCGCCCTGGATCCAACTTATTTTGCAGCGCAATAGGGGCGGTAATATGATATTTCCCCAGGGCCATGCAACACGAAACATACTAAGGCAAAAGCCACCGGTTTGGGGAAAACAGAGGATCAGATGGCAAAACATACGGCAGCGCAACAAAATGGCGCCGAGCCGCCCTCCGAGCCACCGGCCGAGCCGGGGGCCCGCATTCCCTGGCTGGTGCGGACCTATTCGGGGCACACCTCGGCGGCCGCCTCCAACGCGCTTTACCGCACCAACCTGGCGCGCGGCCAGACCGGGCTTTCGGTGGCCTTCGATCTGCCCACCCAGACCGGCTACGACTCCGACCACGTGCTGGCCCGGGGCGAGGTCGGCAAGGTGGGGGTGCCGCTGGGTCATCTCGGCGACATGCGCACGCTTTTCGACCAAATCCCGCTCCAGCGCATGAACACCTCGATGACCATCAACTCGACGGCCGCCTGGGTTCTGGCGCTTTACGTCGCCCTGGCAGAAGAGCAGGGCGCCGAGCGCGCCGGCCTGGCCGGCACGGTGCAGAACGACATCATCAAGGAATATCTTTCGCGCGGCACCCACATCTTTCCGCCGGCGCCGTCCTTGCGCCTGGCGGCCGACGTGGTGGCCTTCACGGTGGCCGAGATGCCGCGCTGGAACCCTATCAACATTTGTTCCTACCACTTGCAGGAGGCCGGAGCGACGCCGGTGCAGGAACTGGCCTTCGCCCTGGCCAATGCCTGTGCCGTGCTCGATGCGGTGCGGCAATCGGGCCAAGTCTCGGAATCCGACTTTCCCCGCGTCGTCGGCCGCCTCAGCTTTTTCGTCAACGCCGGCATCAAGTTCATCACCGAGATGTGCAAGATGCGGGCCTTCGTCGAGCTCTGGGACGAGTTGGCGGCCGGGCGCTACGCCGTCACCGACCCCAAGCTGCGCCGCTTCCGCTACGGCGTCCAGGTCAACAGCCTGGGCCTCAGCGAGCAGCAGCCCGAGAACAACGTCTACCGGATTTTGCTCGAGATGCTGGCCGTGGTGCTCTCGAAGGACGCCCGCGCCCGGGCCGTGCAACTGCCGGCCTGGAACGAGGCCCTGGGCCTGCCGCGCCCGTGGGACCAGCAGTGGAGCTTGAGGCTGCAACAAATCGTGGCCCTGGAGACGGACTTGCTCGACTGCGGCGACATCTTCACCGGCTCGAGCGAAATCGAGACCAAGGTCGGCGAATTGGCCGAGGAGGCCCGGGCCGAGCTCGCGCGCATCGACGACATGGGCGGCGCCGTGGCGGCCGTCGAGAGCGGCTACATGAAGATGAGCCTGGTCGAATCCAATGCCCGGCGCCTGCGCGCCATCGAGGCCGGCGAGCAAGTGGTGGTGGGCGTCAACGCTTTTACCGAGAGCGCCGAATCGCCGCTCACGGCCGGCGATGGCGAAAGTTTCCTGGCCATCGACGAGGGCGCCGAGGCGGCCCAGATCGAGAGCCTCAAGGCCTGGCGCGCGGCTCGCGACGAGAGCGCCGTCCAGGCCGCGCTGGCGGCGCTCGAGGCCTCGGTCCAGGAGGCGCAAAACGTCATGCCGGCCTCCATCGCCTGCGCCAAGGCCGGGGTCACGACGGGCGAATGGTCGGATTCCTTGCGCCGCGTGTTTGGCGAATACCGCGCCCCCACCGGCATCGGAGCCGGCGTGGCGGTGCCGGGCGCCGGCGGCGAGCTGGAGGCGGTGCGGGCCAGCGTCGGCCGGGTGGCCGAAAACCTCGGCGGCCCACCCAAGATTCTGGTCGCCAAGCCCGGGCTGGATGGCCATTCCAACGGCGCCGAGCAGATCGCGGTCAGGGCTCGGGACTGCGGCTTCGAGGTGGTCTACGAAGGCATCCGCCTGACGCCCGAGCAGATCGTCACCACGGCGCTCGAGGAAGGCGTGCACCTGGTCGGGCTTTCGATCCTCTCGGGCTCGCACAACGCCCTGGTGGCCGACGTGGTGGCCGGCCTCGAGCGCCAGGGCCTGGGCGACATCCCGGTGGTGGTCGGCGGCATCATCCCGCCCAGCGACGCGGCGCATCTGCAAGCCAACGGTGTCGCCCGCGTCTATACGCCGAAGGACTACGCCATCACCCGGATCATGGCCGACATCGTGGAATTGATCGGCGAGCGGGCGGGGCTGGCGGCGTAGGCACCACCTCGCCTATCGCCTCGCCATGACCCTCAGCCGCGGCCAACTGATCGCCCTGCTGGCTTCGCTGGTGGCGGTCGGCATGGTGGCGACCAACATCTACGTGCCCTCGCTGCCGGCGTTGACGCGCGACCTCGGCACCACGCCACGCATGGTGCAACTGACGCTGACCGTCTATTTCGCCGCCGTGGCGCTGACCCAACTCGCTTACGGCCCGATTTCCGACCGCATCGGCCGGCGGCCGGTGGTGCTGGCCGGCATCGGGCTTTACATCGTGGCCAGCCTGGGCTGCATGCTGGCGCCCTCGATCGAGGTGCTGATCGGCGCCCGGGTGTTGCAGGCCATGGGCGCCTGCGCCGGACCGGTAATGGCCCGGGCCATCATCCGCGACGTCTTCGAGCGCGAGGAATCGGCCCGCGTCATGGCCACCATCGGCCTGGTGTTGGCCATCTCGCCGGCCGTAGCTCCGGTGCTGGGGTCGCATCTGCAGGTCTGGTTCGGCTGGCGCTCGGTGTTTGCCGCGGTGGCCGCATTCGGCACCGTGGTGATGATCGTCATGCTGCGTTTCCTGGGCGAGACCCGGCCGCCGGGCCTGGCGCCACCCAGCAGCCTGATGGCGGGCTACCGCACGCTGCTGGCCTCGCCGGCCTACCTCGGTTACGCCCTTTCCTCGACCTGCGTGCTGGCCGGGCTGTTCGCCTTCATCACCGAGGCGCCCTTCATCATCATCGAGCTCTTGGGCGAGCCGGCGCAGAACTTCGGCTGGTATTCGCTGATCACCGTCGGCGGCTTCGCCTTGGGCTCATATGCCGCCAGCCGGCTTTCGCTACGCCTCGGCATCGATCGCATGGTGGCCTTGGGCATCGCGGCGGCGCTGCTCGGCGCCGGCCTGCTGGCCGGCCTGGCGCTGGCCGGCGTATTCAGCGTGGCGGCGGTGATCGTGCCCATGGCGGTGGTGGCCTCGGGCATGGGCATGGTTTTTCCCAACACCACGGCCGGCGCCGTCGGTGCCTTTCCCCACATCGCCGGCACGGCTTCGGCGCTGCTCGGCTTTTTGCAAATGTCGGGGGCGGCGCTGGCGACATTGCTGGTGGCCTGGGTTGCCGACGGCACGCAAGTGCCCATGACGCTGGCGGTCCTGGGGTTCATTCTGGGGGCGGCAGCCGCCTATGTTTGGGGCCAGGCGCGGCAGCGATGAGGATCAGGCATATGAAAATCGGTTTCATCGGTCTCGGTAATGTTGGCGGAAAGCTGGCCGGCAGCCTCCTGCGCCATGGTTTCGAGCTCTGGGTGCGCGATCTCGATCACGCCATCGTCGCACCCTTCCTGGAAAAGGGAGCGATCGAGTCCCCGAGCCCCAAGCAAATGGCCGAGCTCTGCGATATGGTGATCACCTGCCTGCCGAGCCCGGCGGCCTCGGCGGCGGTGATGGAGGCCGAGGACGGCATCCTGGCTGGGATCTCGGAGGGCAAGATCTGGGCCGAGATGTCGACCAGCGACGCGGCCGAAGTCAGGCGGCTGGGAGCGCTTGTTGCAGCCAGGGGCGGCCAAGCCATGGACTGCCCGGTATCGGGCGGCTGCCACCGCGCCGCCACCGGCAACATCGCGATTTTCGCCGGCGGCGAGCGCCCCACCTTCGAACGCGCGCTGCCCGTGCTGGCGATCATGGGGCGGCGTATTTTGCATACCGGTGAGCTTGGTTCGGCGTCGGTACTGAAGGTCGTGACGAACTACCTGGCCAGCGCCAATCTGGCGACCTTGTGCGAGGCGCTGGTGACCGCCAAGGCGGCCGGCATGGACCTCAATACGGCCTACGAGGCGATCCGCATTTCGTCGGGCAATTCCTTCGTCCACGAAACCGAGAGCCAGGTGATCCTGAACGGCTCGCGCGACATCAACTTCACCATGGACCTGGTGGTCAAGGACGTGGGTCTCTTTCAAGCCCTGGCCGAGCGCGCCGGCTTGGCGCTGGAGATCTCGCCGCTGCTGCTCGATATCTTCAAGGACGGCCTGGCGCGCTACGGCGCCCGGGAATTCTCGCCCAACATCGTCAAGCGGCTGGAGGAAGCCTGCGGTGTCGATATTCTGGCCCCGGGTTTCCCGCCGGAAATGATCGATAATGAGCCCGAACAGCCGGGCTACGAGGTGATCCCGACGGGCCGGGCGTAGGCGGCATTCAACATGGGGAAGCGCCAAGTCATGGAATTGCGGCAGTTCTATATCGACGGGGCTTGGGTCGATCCCCTGGAGGCCCGGGATTTCGCGGTCATCAATCCGGCCACGGAGAGCGCCATCGCAACCATTTCGTTGGCCCGCGATGACGATGTCGAGCGGGCCGTGGCGGCAGCCAAGAAGGCCTTCGCCGGCTATGCCGCGACGAGCGTCGCCGAGCGTCTGGCCTGGTTCGAGCGTTTGTTGCGGATCTACCAGCGCCGGGCCGACGAAATGACCAACGCCATGAGCAGCGAAATGGGCGCGCCGGTGACCTTCAGCCGCGAGGTCCAGACGCCGTGTGGCGAGGGGCATATCGAGGTCATCATGGAAGCGCTCGGGGACTTTCGCTTCGAAGGCCGCTCGCCCCGTGGCGGCAGCCGCGTGGTGCACGAGCCGGTGGGCGTCGCGGCCCTGATCACGCCCTGGAACTGGCCCATCAATCAGGTCGTCGTCAAGGTGCTGCCGGCGCTGGCGGCGGGTTGTACTTGCGTCTTGAAACCGAGCGAGGAATCGCCGCTCTCGGCGCTGTTGTTCGCCGAAATGATCGATGAGGCCGGTTTCCCCCCGGGCGCCTTCAACCTGATCAACGGCCATGGCCCGGTGGCGGGGGCCGGGCTCTCGGGGCACCCGGACGTCGACATGGTGTCGTTTACCGGCTCGACCCGGGCCGGCATCGCGGTGGCCAAGGCGGCCGCCGACACGGTCAAGCGGGTGACCCTGGAACTCGGCGGCAAATCGCCCAACCTGCTGTTCGCCGATGCCGATTTGCCCAGCGCCGTCGCCTGGAGCGTGGCGGCCTGCTTCGCCAACTCCGGCCAGACCTGCGACGCGCCGACCCGGCTGCTGGTCGAAGGCAGTGTTTACCAGGAGGCGAAGGAGATCGCCGCCCGTACGGCCCGGGCCACTTTGGTCGGCGATCCGGCCCGGGAAGGCGATCATATCGGCCCCGTGGTCAACGCCCAGCAGTTCGAAAACATCCAGCGCCTGATCCAGCGCGGCATCGACGAGGGCGCCACGCTGCTAGCCGGCGGCACCGGCCGGCCCGAGGGTCTGGAGGTAGGCTACTACGTCAAACCGACGCTGTTTGCCGACGTGGCCCCCGACATGACCGTCAACCGGGAGGAAATATTCGGCCCGGTGCTTTGCATGATGCCTTTCGACAACGAGGAAGAGGCGATCCGGCTTGCCAACGATACCCGCTATGGCCTGGGCGCCTGCGTCCAAACCGGAGATGCCGAGCGGGCCGAGCGCCTGGCGCGCGCGTTGCGGGCGGGCAACGTTTCCATCAACGGCCAGGCCTACGACTACGACGCCCCCTTCGGCGGTATGAAACAGTCCGGCAACGGCCGCGAAAACGGCGTCTTTGGCCTGCAGGACTACCTCGATCTCAAGACGATTACTGGTTGACCGGCCAATTGCCCGACCGTTCCAAGGGTGGCTTGCAGACGACCGGGTCAAGTGACCCAGCGAGCAACGCGAGTGGCTACTTGACGCGGCGGCGGCTCCCCAAGCTGTCGTGCGACCGGAAGCCATGCTTCCGGTCTGCCCAGCGGCGAGCGCACTTAAACGAACGATCACACGATGTGTTGGTCGCAATGATTGTCGAGGACGACCAAACCAAGCCCCCCTCCCTCACCCTCCCCCACAAGGAGGGAGGGAGCCGGCAGCAGCCTTCAATTCATGTTACCCATGTCGCCGGTTCGAACCCCAGTTCGCGCCTGACGTCGCCGGCCGTCCAGCCGGCCTGGCGCAACTCGGCCAGTTCCGTGGCTTTGTCGCGGCTGGCCAGGCGCCGGCCTTCGGCATCGCTGATCAGGCGGTGATGGTGGTAGGCCGGCACCACCAGATCCAATAGCGCCTGCAACAAGCGGTGCACGTGAGTGGCGGCGAAAAGATCCTGGCCACGGGTCACCAAGGTCACGCCCTGCAAGGCGTCGTCCACCGTCACCGCCAGGTGGTAGCTGGTCGGCGTGTCCTTGCGCGCCAGCACCACGTCGCCGTGGCTGGCCGGATCGGCGGATTGCGGACCGGCCTCGGCGTCCCGCCAGACGAGTTGCTCGGCGCCCAGCCGTTCCAGCGCCGCGGCCACGTCGAGGCGTAGCGCATGGGGCTCGGAGGCCCGCCTTGCCGCCCGCTCGCCGGCATCGAGATGCCGGCAGGTGCCGGGATAGATTGGCCCGTCGGGCCCCTGTGGCGCCGAGGGGCTGGCGGCGATTTCGCGGCGGATTTCGGCCCGGGTGCAGAAGCAGGGATAAAGCAGGCCACGGTCCTCCAGGCGCCCGAGTGCCCGGGCGTAGTCGTCCAGGTGCTCGGACTGGCGCCTGACCGGGGTTTTCCATTCCAGCCCCAGCCAGGCCAGGTCTTCGACAATCGCCGCCTCGAACTCGGGCCGGCAGCGGCCCCGGTCGATGTCCTCGATGCGCAGCAGCACGCGGCCGCCGACGGCTTGGGCCTGGCTCCAGGTAAAAAGCGCCGAATAGGCGTGGCCGAGATGCAGGCGCCCGGTGGGGCTGGGGGCGAAGCGCAGGACGGCGCTCACGCCAGGCCCCGGTTACGCTCCAGGTGGCGCCGCAGCGCCGCCGCCACCGCCTCGGGGTGGCTCAGCGGACTCATGTGGCCGGCGCCGGGAATGGCGTCACCGCGGCTTCCGGGAATGGCCTCCAGGACGACCTGGCAGAGGCGCAGGTCGTAGGCCGCCGTTTGGCCGCCCCACAGCACCGTGGTGGACAGGGTAATGTTTTCCAGATCGGCCCGGACCGTGGTGCTGGCGTACATGGCGTCGTACTTTTGCCGGGCCGTCGCCGACATGGCTATGAATTCCTGGCGCCTGGCCTGGGACAAGCCCTGCCAGGTGCCGGGGCCGTTGAAATGATCGACGAAGAACCGCCAGCCCTCTGCCTCGCGGCCATCTTCCAGACGCCGCAGGAAGCCCTCGCTCAGGGCCTGTTTTTCGGCCAGGATTTCGGCCTCGCCCAGTTCCACCAGCACGGGGTAGAGCTGCGGCTCGAGCAGCACCAGGCTGGCGAAGGAAGCTGCCGACGCCAGGGCGGCCTGCACCGCCACGGCGCCGCCATAGGAATGCCCCACCAGATGGGCCGGCCCGACGGTGGCGGCCAAAGCCGCCAACAAAGCGGCATCGTCATCCAGGCTGGGGGCCCGAGGTCCCGGCCAGGGATCGCTGTCGCCCCGGTCGTAAAGGTCGATGGCCAGCAGGCGCCAACTATCTTCCAGGTGCGCGCTCATGGCCCGCCATTGGCTGCCGCTCGAGATGCCGTTGTGAACCAGAATGACGGGATCGCCGTGGCCCTGGTCGGAATAATGAACACAGGCGCCGTTGACATGAAGCGTGGGCATGCTGAACTCCGCCGCTCGATCTATTGCCGGGCCGGCGGGCTGGAACGCTCGAGGTGCCGGCGCAGCGCCGCCGCCACTTCCCGGGGGTGGCTCATGGGGCTGACGTGCCCGGCACCGGGGATGGCCTGGCCCCGGCTCCCGGGTATGCACTCCAGGACGATCTGGCAGAGCCGGACGTCGTGCGCCGCCGTCGCGCTGCCCCACAGCACCAGGGTGGGCAAGTCGAGGCGGCCGAGATCGGCGCCGCGGGTGGGGTTTTGGTACATGGCGTCGTATTTGTCCCGGGCCGCGGCCGACATGGCGATGAATTCCTGGCGCTTGTCGTGGCTCAATCCCTGCCAGGTGCCGGCGCCGTTCTGCAGATCGACAAAGTGCCGCCAGCCCTCGGCCTGGCGGCCTTCGTCTATGTGCTTCAGGAATTGTTCGACATCGGCCTGTAGCGGCTCCAGGACGTCGGCCTCGCCACGCTCCAACAGCAGCGGGTAAAGCGGCGGCTCGACCAGCGTCAGGCTGGTGAAGGCCGAGGGCTCGGCCAGAACGGCCCGCAGGCCCACGACGGCGCCCCAGGAATGCCCGACCAGATGAGCCGGACCCGATTCGGCGGCCAGCGCCAAGACCAGCACGGCATCGTCGTCCACGCTGATAGGGGTTGGGCCCGGCCAAGGATCCGTACCGCCCCGGTCGTGAAGGTCGATGGCGAGGCAGCGCCAGCTATCCGCCAGATCGGCGCCCATGGCTCGCCACTGACTGCCGCTCGAGATGCCGGTGTGCACGAGAATGACTGGATCGCCGCGGCCCTGGTCGGAATAATGGACGCGGACACCATTGACGTGGAGCAGAGGCATGCGGAACTCTCGGGCCAGGGAACAGTGGGGCGAAAATAGATGACCGAGCCTTTCGGGTCCATGGCGAGCGGGTCATGACGGCCCTCGACGGCCCCAGGGTGCCGGCTGCCGGCGGCAACGCGCAACGCCTGGTCGTTCTGGTGCACGGATTCGGGGCCGACGGCAACGACCTGATCCAGCTGGCGCCCTTCCTGCAACAGCACCTGCCCGATGCCGCTTTTGCCGCGCCGCATGCGCCCGAAGCCTGCGAAATGGCGCCCATGGGACGCCAGTGGTTCGGCCTGGGCGATTACGACCCGACCACGGCAGCCCGCGATATCGAGGCCACGGAGGCCCGCTACCTCGGCATGACCGACCGGGTGGCCGGGGCGGCGCCGCCGCTGGAGGCCTTCATCGACGCCGAGCTTGCCCGCCATGATCTCGATGACCAGCATCTGGCCCTGGTCGGTTTCAGCCAGGGCACCATGATGTCGCTGCATGTGGGGCTGCGCCGAGCCCGCCCGCCCGCCGCCATCGTCGGTTTCTCGGGCGCCCTGGTGGGCGCCGACCGGCTGGCGCACGAGATCCGCGCCCGCCCGCCGGTACTGCTTTGCCATGGCGAAGCCGACGATCTGGTGCCGGTGGCGGCACTGCACCTGGCGGCCAGCGGCCTGGCGGCGGCCGGCATCGTTGTCGATTGGCACGTCTCACCCGGGCTCGGCCACGGCATCGACCCGGTCGGCCTCGAGCTCGCCGGCCGTTTCTTGCTGGAGGCCTTCGCCGACCGGCTGGACGGCCAGCCGCCAGAGCTGCTGGAGCGAGGAGGTCCGTGACCTCCCCGCTCCGGGCTGTGTTCTATCCCCAGATGTCGGACGAGATGCTGGTGTACCAGCCCTCGGCGAACTGGGCCTCCTTTTTCAGGAACTCGGCGTTGGCGTCCTTGGGGCCGACGCCGCCCGAGCCCTTTTTCTTGATGATCTTGCCATTGGCGAAACCGTAGACCATGGCCACCGAAATGCCGTAGTCGGGCGCCACCAGGCTGTAGCAGGTGTTGATCAAGGAAGGCTCGCCGGGTTGTTTGCCGCTGAGCTGGGCGACGATGGCGGCAGCCGCCACCTTGGCCTCGCTGTTGGCCGAATAGCCCGACTTGGGCAGCGGGCTGGCGATCGAGGCATCGCCGATGACGTAGACGTCCTTGTGGATGGTCGATTCGAAGGTGCGCGGGTTGATCGGGCACCAGCCCGACTTGTCGGTGGCGCCGGCCAGGAAGGCGATCTTGCCCGCCTTCTGGGCCGGGATGAAGTTGATGACGTCACCACGGAACTTGTCGAACTCGGTGTGCACGGTCATACCGGCCACGTCGACCCGGGTGGCGCCGCCGCCGTCCTTCTGGCTGACCCATTGGATCATGCCCTTGTAGAGCCGATCCCAGCCCTGCATGAAAAGCGGCTGCTTGGAGAACTTGGGCTTGGGATCGAGGATGATGATCTTCGAGCCGGGTTTGTGGGCCTTGAAGTAGTTGGCCACCAGGCTGACCCGCTCGTAGGGGCCCGGCGGGCAGCGGAAGGGATTGCCCGGCGGTGCGATGATGAAGGTGCCGCCGGCCGGCATGGCCTCGAGCTGCTTGCGCAGCAGCATGGTCTGCGGGCCGCCGTTCCAGGCATGCGGGATCTTCTGGCTGGCCGCCTGGCTGTAGCCCTCGACGGCCCCCCACTTGAAGTCGATGCCCGGCGACAGCACCAGCTTGTCGTAAGCGAAAGTCTTGCCGCCGGCCGTGGTTACCGTCTTCTTGGCGGCATCGACGGCGGTGGCCGTGTCATGCACCACGGTGGCCCCGTATTTGCCCTTGAGGGCGTCGTAGTTGTGCGTGATGAAACCGATGTCGTTGAGGCCGCCGATCACGGTGTTGCTGTAGGGGCAGGTGACGAACTGTGTTTTGGGCTCGATCAGCGTGACCTGGATGCCGGGGTCCGCCTTGCGGATGTACTTGGCCGCGGTGGCGCCGCCGAAGCCGCCGCCGATGACCACCACGCGCCCCGAAGCGGCCCGGGCCGGTAGGATGTTGACCAGCCCCAGGCCCCCCCCAATCGCCGAACTGGCGGTGGTGGCCGCGGCCAACTGGGTGAAGCGCCGGCGTGTGAGTTTGCTCATGATCGTTTCCCCCCTATTTGCCGTAGACCGAGGCCAGGGCATCAATCTGGGCGTCGCTGTAGCCCTTGGCGATGCGCTGCATTATCGTCGAAGGTTTCTTGCCGTCGCGGAAGTTCTTGAGGGCGTCGGCGATATACTTCTTCGATTTGCCGTTGATGGTGGGCATGGCGCCCTTGGATTTGCCGTCGGTGCCATGACAGCCGGCGCAGGGGTTGGCCAGCATCAGCGGATCCATGCTGTCGGCCGCGGCCGGTGATAGCGGAAACAAGAGAGCCGTCACTGCCAGGGCGGCGACGACGGTTGTGCGTGGAATCATCTGTCTTACCCTCCCATTGGAATTTTCCCGTCTCCCGTATTCCACAATATCAATATGTGAAATCGAGAGCAAGATTGGCAAACATCGATTCTACAACGAGACCGCCATGCCGCCCGAGACGGCCAGCAACTGGCCGGTGACGAAGGAGGATTCGTCACACGAGAAGAAAAGCACGGCGTTGGCGATCTCGTCGGCCTCGCCCAGACGCTTGAGCAGCGTGCGGTCGCGCAAGTCCGCCAGCTCCGCGGCGTCCATGCGCTCGACCACCGAGGTGCGGATCAGGCTGGGCGCGATGCAATTGACGTTGACCTGGGGCGCGAACTCGATGGCCATGCTGCGGCTCAGCGAGGCCACGGCGGCCTTGGCGGCACCGTAATCGGCCTGGCCCAGTTCACCGGCGTAGGCGACGGAGGAGATGTTGACGACGCGCCCCCAGCCGCGCTCGCGCATGCCCGGCACCAGGGCCCGGGCCAGATGTATGCCGGCCCGCAGATTGAGTTGCAAAGTCTCGCCCCAGCGCTCGTCGGAAATATCCAGCAGCGGCACGTACATGTCGCCGCGCAAGCCCCCCACCAGGTTGACCAGCACGTCGACCCGGCCGAAGCGCTCCAGCGCCAGTTCGGCCACCGGCAGGATCTCGGCCGCCACCGTGGCGTTCGAGCGCCGGGCCGCGATGTCGGCGCCCTCGGTCAGCACTTCGTGGGTCAGGGCCACGGCCTCGTCCATGCGGTTGGCCGAAATGTCGGTCAGCACCAGCGAGGCACCTTCTTCGGCCAGGCGCCGCGCGATGGCCCGGCCCATGGGGCCGCCGGCCCCGGTGATCAGGGCGACTTTGTCTTTCATACGCATTTTTCGCTCCTGCTTCGGATGTCAGAGTTCAGATGTCAGACGATGCCGCGCTGGCGCAACTCGGCGATTTCGTCGGCGGCCAGGCCCAGCACGTCCGCCAGCACCGCTTCGCTGTGCTCGCCCAGCGTCGGCGGCGCGTGGCTGTAGCTCACCGGGGTCTGGCTGAGCTTGATGGGGCTGGCGATCAGCGGCACATCGCCGGCCAGGGCGTGGGGCAGCTCGATGTTCATGCCGCGGTGCTGCACCTGGGGGTCGGCGAAGACCTGGTCGAGCTCGTTGATCGGGCCGCCGGGGATGCCCTCGGCCTCCAGGGCGGCCAGCCAGTCGGCGCTGGAGCGCTGGCGCATGGCCGCCTCGATCGGCGGGATCAACTCGGCCCGGTTCTCGATGCGGCCCTGGTTGCGTTTGAAACGCTCGTCATCGGCCATTTCGGGCCGGCCGATGAGGCGGCAATAGCGGCCGAACTGGTTGTCGTTGCCGATGGCCACGATGATCCAGCCGTCGGCCGTCTCGAAGGGCTGGTAGGGAGCGACGTTGGGATGGCTGTTGCCGCTGCGCCCCGGCGAGCGCCCCGAGATGAGATAGTTCATGCCCTGGTTGGCCAACAGCGCCGTGGCCGAATCCATCAGCGCCATGTCGATATATTGCCCCTCGCCGGTGCGTTCAAGGTGGTTGAGGGCGGCCAGGATGGCGGTGGCCGAATACATGCCGGTGATGATGTCGATGAGCGCCACGCCGACCCGCAGCGGCCCCGCCCCAGGCTCGCCGTCGGCCGGGCCGGTGATGCTCATCATGCCGCCCATGGCCTGCAGGAAATAATCGTAGCCGGCCCGCTTGGCATAGGGTCCGTCCTGGCCGAAACCGGTGATGGAGCAATAGACCAGGCCCGGATTGAGGGCCTTGAGGTCCTCGTAACCGAGGCCGTACTTGGCCAGGCCGCCGGTCTTGTAGTTCTCCACCAGGACGTTGGACTTGGCCGCCAATTGGCGCACCAGGTCCTGGCCTTGGGGTGAGGCCAGGTCCAGCGTCAGCGACTTCTTGCCGCGATTGACGGCCAGGTAATAGGCCGAATCCGTGGTCTCCTTGCCGTCCGCGTCCTTGAGGAATGGCGGCCCCCAGGTGCGGGTGTCGTCGCCCTGGCCGGGGCGTTCGACCTTGATCACCTCGGCCCCCAGATCGGCCAGGATCTGCGTCGCCCAGGGCCCGGCCAGGATGCGGCTGAGGTCGAGGACACGGATATGGGCGAGCGGACCGGACATGATTTCCTCAGGCGCTGCGGGGCGGGCCGCCAGCATAGTGCATTTCAAAATCGACAGGAATCGCCCGCCTTCAATCGATCAACTCGAGCAAGGCCAGCGGCCGGCGGAAAAGCCGCCACCAGATTGCGATCACCGTGATCCTGAGGTCGCTGTAGGCGCGCAGGCGCTGCCAGGCGGGCCGCTGGGCCCCTGGTTTGGCCCCCAGCGTGGTCTCCATGCGAAAAGGTAGCAACCAAAGCCCAAAGGCCAGCAACCTGAGCGGCGTCAGGCCGAACCAGGCCGGCAGCCCATAACCCCAGGCGGCGTGCTTGTCGGCCAGCAGAAAACGCAGCCTGAGCCGGTCGAGGCCCGACAGCACTTCGCCGTGGCGGCGCGATATGGTCTGGCTTTGGAAGCCGCTGAGGGTTTCACCGCGCACTTTCCAGTGCCACAGCTTGCCGTCGAAAGTGCTGGCCAGCAGCGCCTGGTGCCAGTCGATGCCGAGCCAGTGGCAGAGCCTTTGCGTCGTCTCCTCGGGGGCCTGGTGCAAATCCTCGAGCCGGACGGCCCGCGAGTTGCGCTGGTTCATCTCGACGTAACGGCCCACGCCCTGAAAGTCGGGCGAGAGGTGGTGGGTCCAGGTGAAGATGGGCGAGGCATGGGCCAGCGCCCGCACCAGCGTATCGCGGGGCAGATCCAAATCATCGACGCCCTCGTCCTCGCGCATGCTGCGGTACCACGACGCCAGCGTCTGCAGCGGCTCGCGGACGCTGTGCAGGCACTTCAAATCGGGCCCGAAATCGCTGAAGAGCTGGTCGATGGCATGGAAAAAGGGATTGTGGGCCTGGAACACGATAAGGGGGTTTGGCGAATCGAACTGGCGGCCCAGCGCCTCGGCATAGGCCACGTGGAGCGCCTGGAAGAAAAACTTGCGCGCCACGGTCTCGGTCATGGCGTCGGCGATCTCGTGCTTCAACAGGCGCAGCAAGGTGAAGGCGAAAAGATCGCGGTCGACGCCCAGCGCTTCGCTGTGCCTCTCGCCCATGGCGGTGAAATTGAACTCCAGCCCGATGCCGGCACCGGCGCCCAGCACCGGGGTCTGGGAACGCGGATCGAAGAGGACGTCATAGCAATCGACGAAGGCGGCGCACAACTCGACCGCCGGCAAGTGCCCGAACTCGTCCCAAAAGACGAAGTAGCCGCACAGGTAGTTGGCCGGAAAGGTCAGCACGTCGGGGTGGCCGTCGAGCAGGCTTTGCAGGAAAAAAGACCCGCCGCGGCCGTAGTAATGAATGGATACGGCCCGTTCGATGGTCCGCGGATCGATCATGGGGAGAAACTAGCGCGGCCGGCAGGGTGGCGCCAATCCGCATCTTTCCTTGACAAGGGGTTGCTGGCCATGAGGTTGTTTCGCCCCGCGCTACTAAGTTCACAAGGAAACAATCGATGGAATACCGAAATCTGGGCCACAGCGGCCTCAAGGTCTCGCCGATCTGCCTCGGCACCATGATGTTCGGCGGCCAGACCGATGCCCGTACCTCGAGGCGCATCATCGACCAGGCCCACGGGGCCGGAGTGAATTTCATCGACAGCGCCGACGTCTATAACGACGGCAACTCGGAAAAGGTCGTGGGCCGCGCCATCGCGCGGCAGCGTCAGCACTGGATCGTGGCCACCAAGCTGGCCAACGCCATGGGCGACGATCCCAACCGGCGCGGCCTGTCGCGGCGCTGGGTCATGCAGGCGGCCGAAGAAAGCCTGGCGCGCCTGGGCAGCGACTGGATCGACATCTATTACCTGCACCTGGAGGACCACCAGACGCCGCTCGAGGAAACCGTGGCCGCCATGGGCGATTTGCAGCGTGCCGGCAAGATCCGCCACTTCGGCCTCCCCAACTATCGCTCCTGGCGGCTGGCCGAAATCTGCAACATCTGCGACGGTCTGGGCATCGGCCGGCCGCTGGTCAGCCAGCCCTATTACAACGCCTTCAACCGCATGCCCGAGGTCGAACACCTGCCGGCCTGCGACTATTACGGCCTCGGCGTGGTGCCCTATTCGCCGATCGCGCGGGGCGTGCTGACGGGCAAGTACCCGCCCGGCAAGAAGGCACCCCGGGGCACCCGGGCGGGCCGCCAGGACCGGCGCATGATGCAGTCGGAATGGCGCCAGGAATCCCTCAAGCTGGCGCAAAAGGTCAAGCTTCGCGCCGAGGCCCAGGGCATCACCGCCAGCCAGTTTGCCGTCGCCTGGGTGCTCAACAATGCCCTCGTCACCAGCGTCATCGCCGGGCCACGCACGCTGGCCCAGTGGCGCGACTACCTGCCGGCGCTGGACTACCAATTCACGGCCCAGGACGAGGCCTTCATCGACAAACTGGTCGAGCCCGGCCACCCCTCGACGCCACGCTACAACGACCCGGCCTACCCGCTCGAAGGGCGGGTGCCGCTGAGCGGCTGATTTTCAAAACCGGGGTCGGTTTATTTGCGGCCGAACAGCCGGCTCAGGAATCCGCGTTTTTTCGCTCCGGTTTCGCTATCGCTGCCGGCCTCGGCTTCGAGGCGTTCGTCGGCCTGTATCCGCAGGTCGCGCGCCTGCGTGAGCTCGATTTCGGCCGCCGGATCCCGGCTGGGAGGGCCGCCGTCGGGCATGGTGGCGCCTTCGAACTCGGTGCCGTCGAGGTGGGCCAGGGAGATGTCGGCACCCGCCAGGTCGGCCCGGCGCAGGCTGGCCTGGCTCAGGTTGGCACCCTGGAAATTGCTTTCGCGCAGGTTGGCCCGGTCGAGCACCGCCAGGCTCAGGTCGGCACCGCGAAAATTGGCGCGATGGGCGTTGACCCCGGTGAACTCTGCCGCCGTACACTTGGCGATCCAAAGATTGGCATCGACCAGCATGGCGTTCTGCAGCGAGGCGTTTTCCAGGCGCGCGTTCTGTAGCGTTGCCGAGCTCAGGTTGGCGGTCTCGAGCTCGGCCGTGCGCAGGTCGATTTTGCGCATGCTGGCGCCCCGCAGATCGGCCCCGCCCAGGCGGCAGCTTTTCATATAGAGCTTTTCCAGCATCGCCCCCTGAAGCTGCGCCCCCCTCAGGTCGGCGCGCGGCAGGCGGGCGCCCTCCAGCACCACACCGGCGAAATCGAGTTCCCTGAGGTCGGCTTTCTTGAAATCCGCGGCGCTGAAATCGGCGCCCCGCAGCGTGGCACCCCGCAGCTTGGCCTTGCCCAGCCGGGCGCCCTGCAGCTTGGCTTCCGTAAGATCGGCATTGCCAAGCTTGGCCTTGTAGAGGTTGGCGCCCGAGAGGTCGGCCTTGGCCAAGCGGGCGCCGCTGAGGTCGGCACCCTTGAGATCGGCATCGCGCAGCTGGGCGCCCTCGAGGGCGGCACCGGCGAGATCGGCAAAGCGCAGATTGCCGCCTTCGCACGAGCCGCTGCTGCGCAGCCGTTCGAGATCGGCCGGGTCGGCCGTCTTTTGCCTCGGTGCCATGGCTTCCCCTGGTTGGCGCGAAAAAGGGCGGCCCAACCATAACCCATGTTTTTCTTTCTGCTAAGCGCTAGCCAGCATGGCTTGCAGGAGCACGTTGCAGCCGGCCTCGAGGTCGGCCTGGGTGGCGCTTTCCTCCTCGTTGTGGCTGATGCCGCCGGCGCAGGGCACGAAGATCATGCCGGTCGGCGCCACTTCGGCCAGGCAGCAGGCGTCGTGGCCGGCGCCCGAGATGATGTCGAGCTGGGCATACCCGGCGGCCTCGGCGCCAGCACGCACGGCGGCGACGCAATTTGGGTCGAATACGACGGCAGGCGTTTGGTGGATCTCGGCGAAATCGAGCTCCAGGCCGCCCTCGGCCGCCGCCGCCTCGCTGGCCGCCTGCAACGCCGCCCCCATGGCGCCGAGGATTTCGGCCTCGGGATGCCTGAGATCGACGGCCAGAAAAACCCGGCCGGGGATGACGTTGCGCGAGTTGGGATGGACCTGCATCAGCCCCACCGTGGCGCAGGCCCCGGGCAGGTGCTCGTGCCCGATGCGGTTGACGGCGGCGACGATGCGGGCGGCGCCGAGCAGGGCGTCGCGCCGGCTCGGCATGGGTGTCGGCCCGGCGTGGGCTTCCTGACCGGTAAGCGTGATCTCGTACCAGCGCAGGCCCTGCACGCCGCCGACCACGCCGATGGTTTTGCCCTCGGCCTCAAGGATGGGGCCCTGCTCGATATGGGCCTCGAAATAGGCCCCGACCGGGCGGCCGCCGACCGCGGCCTGGCCGGCGTAGCCGATGCGCCCGAGTTCGTCGCCCAATTTGTTGCCCTCGAGGTCCTCCAGGCCCAGCCCGTCGGCCAACTCGCTGATGCCGGCGAATACCGCCGAGCCGATCATCGGCGCGGGAAAGCGCGAGCCTTCCTCGTTGGTCCAGGCCGCCACCTCCAAGGGCGCCTCGGTCTGGTAGTCCAGATCGTTGAGCGTGCGCATCACCTCGAGTGCCGCCATGACGCCGTAGGCGCCGTCGAACTTGCCGCCGGTGGGCTGGCTGTCGAGGTGGCTGCCGGCCATCACCGGCGCCAGCTCGGGATTGCGGCCCGGCCGGCGGCCGAAGATGTTGCCCATGGCGTCGACGCTGACGTCGAGGCCCGCTTCCTCGCACCAGCGCACGAAAAGATCGCGGCCCGCACGGTCCTCGTCACTGAGCGCCAGGCGGCAGACGCCGCCCTTGGCGGTGGCGCCGATGGCTGCCAGATCCATCAGCGATTGCCACAGCCGCGCGCCGTCGATGCGGATGTTGCGGCCCGGCTGTTGCTCTGCTGCCATGATCGTCGCGGCCCCTATTTCATCACCGGAATGACGTAATCGGCGCCGGCCCGGATGCCGGTCGGCCAGCGCGCCGTGACGGTCTTGCGCTGGGTATAGAAGTGCACGCCTTCGGGGCCGTGCACGGGATGGCTGCCAAACAGCGAGCGCTTCCAGCCGCCGAAGCTGTGGAAGGCCAGCGGCACCGGGATGGGCACGTTGACGCCGACCATGCCGATCTGGCAGGCATCGACGAAGCTGCGGGCGGCGTCACCGTCGCGCGTGAAGATGGCGGCGCCGTTGCCGAATTCATGGTCGTTGACGAGATCCAGCGCCTGCTCGAAATCGGGGCTGCGCACCACCCCCAGCACGGGACCGAAGATTTCCTCCTGGTAGATGCGCATATCGGCCGTCACGCGGTCGAAGATCGAGGCCCCCATGAAATAGCCACCCTCGTAGCCCTGCAGGGAAAAGTCGCGGCCGTCGACCACCAGCTCGGCGCCCTCCTCGACGCCCAGGTCGACATAGCCGCGCACCCGGTCGTAATGCGCCTGGCTGACCAGCGGCCCCATCTCGGCCTCGGGGTCGGTACCCGGCCCCACCTTCAGGGCCTGGGCCCGGGGCACCAGGCGCTCGAGCAAGCGCTCGGTGGTGTCATCGCCCACCGTCACCGCCACCGAGACCGCCATGCAGCGCTCGCCGGCGGAGCCGAAGGCGGCGCCCATCAGGGCGTCGGTGGCCTGGTCGAGGTCGGCGTCGGGCATCACCACCATGTGGTTCTTGGCGCCGCCCAGCGCCTGCACCCGCTTGCCCGCGGCCGAGCCGGTGGCATAGACGTATTCGGCGATGGGCGTCGAGCCGACGAAACTGATGGCCGCCACATCGGGGTGAACGAGCAGCGCATCCACCGCCTCCTTGTCGCCGTTGATGACGTTGAAGACGCCGTCGGGAAGGCCCGATTCCGTGAGCAGCTCGGCCAGTCGCAAGGCCGTCGAGGGGTCCTTCTCCGAGGGCTTGAGCACGAAACTGTTGCCACAGGCCAGGGCCACCGGAAACATCCACATCGGTACCATGGCGGGGAAATTGAAGGGCGTGATGCCGGCACAGACGCCCAGCGGCCGGCGCATGGAATACATGTCCATGCCGCTCGAGATGCCGTCCGAGAATTCGCCCTTGAGCATTTGCGGCATGCCGCAGGCGAACTCCACCACCTCGAGGCCGCGGGTGACGGAGCCCTGGGCGTCGGACAGCACCTTGCCGTGCTCGGCCGTGACCATGGCGGCCAGCTCGTCCATGTGCGCTTCCAAAGCCGCCTTGAAGCGGAACATGACGCGGGCGCGTTCCTGCGGCGAGGTGGCGGCCCAGCCGGCGAAAGCCTGGTGGGCCACCTTCACCACGGCGTCGACCTCGGCGGCCGAGGCGAAGGGCACCTCGGCCGTCTGCTCGCCGGTGGCGGGGTTGTAAACCTCGCCATAGCGGCCGCTCTCTCCCGCCACCCGGGCACCGTTGACGTAGTGGCTGAGCCTTTCGGTCATGGAATTCTCCGTATCTGGATAATGTCTAGCCCGCATTTCTCACCGGGTCACGGCCTGCGTCGCTCCCAGGTGATGCGATCCGCTAGGAAAAGACCGAAGAGCGTAGTGGTACTACGCGCTTCGGTCTTTGACAACGCGGGCGCGCTCCTGGGAGCGACCCTTCGGGCGGCGCTGTGGCGCCGACAGGGTGCATAGCTGTGCTTGCCCGATGTCCCACATCGCGCGGCGCCGCGCTCCTACCCTGTCGACGCCACAGCGCCGCGCAGGCCATGACCCGGTGAGAAATGCGGGCTAGGCCCCGAGCGCTGCCAACGCCGGCAGGTAGTCCTGGTCCGTGGCCGTCGCCACGGCCTCGTAGGTCACCTTGCCTTTGTGCACGTTGAGGCCATCGCAAAGATGGGGATCGGCCAGAGAGGCCGCCTTGTAGCCCTGGTCGGCCAGCGCCAGAGTGAACGGCAAGGTGGCGTTGTTGAGGGCGAAAGTCGAGGTCCGGGCCACGGCGCCGGGCATGTTGGCGACGCAGTAATGCACCACGCCTTCCTCGACGTAGGTGGGCTCGTTGTGGGTGGTGGGCCGGCTGGTCTCGAAGCAGCCGCCCTGGTCGATGGCCACGTCGACCACCACCGAGCCCCGTTTCATGCGGCTGAGCATTTCGCGGCTCACCAGCTTGGGCGCCTCGGCACCCGGCAGCAGCACGGCACCGACAACAAGGTCGGCATCGAGCACGTATTCCTCGACCGCGTCACGGGTCGAGAAGATGGTGTTGAGGATGGGGCCGAACTGGAGATCGAGGGCATAGAGGCGTTCGATGGACTTGTCGATCACCGTCACCTTGGCCTCCAGCCCCATGGCCATGCGCGCCGAATTGGTGCCTACGACGCCGCCGCCCAGGATCACCACATTGGCCGCGGCGACGCCGGGCACGCCGCCCAGCAACAACCCGCGGCCGCCCTGTTCGAGTTCCAGGCAGTGCGCTCCCGCCTGGATGGCCATGCGTCCGGCCACCTCGCTCATGGGCGCCAGCAGCGGCAGGCCGCCATGCGGGTCGGTGACGGTTTCGTAGGCGATGGCGACGCAGCCGCTTTCGACCAACCCCCTGGTCTGTTCGGGGTCGGGCGCCAAGTGGAGATAAGTGAAGAGCACCTGGTCGGGGCGCAGCATGGCGATCTCGACCGCTTGTGGCTCCTTCACCTTGACCACCATTTCGGCCCGGGCGAAGACCTCTTCGGCGCTCGCGACGATCTCGGCCCCGGCGGCGCCATAGGCCTCGTCCTCGAGGCCGATGGCATGGCCGGCCTGCGTCTCGACCAGCGCCTGGTGGCCGTGTTCAACCAACTCGCGCACCGAGCTCGGCGTCAGCCCCACCCGGTATTCCTGAACCTTGATTTCCTTGGGAACCCCGACCAGCACCTCGCACCTCCGAATCCTCTAGCCGCGCCCGCCTTGGCGGCAGCGATGGTATCACGCGGCAAACCCCGGCCGGCAAAAGATTCAGATCTTAGGCCTTGAAATGCCCGCCCCAACGGCCTATATGGGTCCCTAAGGCGCTACCGAGCGACAGCGTAGGTCCAAGAGCAGCTCTCGCCGGGTCTGATGTGTCTGCAGCACGTCAGGACGCGCCCCATAGGAAGCCCCGCAATGGAATATCCGGCGGGGCTTTCGTTTTTCTGGAAATCGCTCAATCCTGCCGGGTCGCCACGGTCTTCTGGTAGAGGCCGCCGAAGTAGGTCTCGGTGCGCCAGCTAAATTCGCCAGCGGCGTCCAGCTCGGCAAGCCGCTGGTCCCAGAGGCTGGCGGCGAAGGGCTCGAGCGTGCGGTGCACCAGGGCCATCAGCGGGCCCAGCGGATGCCACCAGCGCGGCCGGTGGTAGTCGACGAAAACCACACGGCCGCCCGGCCGCACGGCGCCCAGCAGCGCCGCCACGATGGCCCGGCGCTTGGCCTGGGGCACCTCGTGCAGCAGGAAAAAGCAGGAAACCACGTCGTAGGCCTGCGCCGGCACGTCCTCGGCGTCGCCGAGCTCGATTTGCACGTTGGCCCGGCCGGCCAGCTTGCGGCGCAGGTTGTCCACCTGCCCCGGCAGCACGTCGATGACGTCGAGCCGCCCCTCGGCACCGATGGCGCCCAGCAGATGGCGGGAGAAGGCGCCATAGACGCAGGCCGGCTGCAACACGATCTCACCCGGCGCGACCTCGGCCGCGGCCAAGCGCATGAGCCTTCTGCCCTGGCCCCAGAGGATGGCCTCGACGACCCAGGCATGATCGAGAAAAAAGGGTGAAAACCGGCCGCCATAGGCCCAGCGATAGGTCCGGCTTTCGGCCAGGTAGGCCGGCACCGGCGGCCGTTCGGACAAACTCGTTTGACTCATTTTCGCTGCCTTCACTCCCTTGCGTGGCCGCCCCCGGACAGCCATCGACGCTGGCCCAGGTTGCGCCAAAAGGCAATGCGCTACGGTGTCGCAGGAAAGACCGTCAGGCCGCGCGGGCGAGATCATAGGCGGCTCGCAGCCGGTACCAGGTTTCGACACCGCCACCGAAGGCCTTGTCGAGACGGATCGCCATCTCGGCCGAAATGCCTGAACGGCAGTTGACGATGTCGGAAAGCTGTTTGCGGCTAATGCCCAGTCTGCGGGCAACCTCCGTCACGCTCAGCCCCAACGGCTCCAGGCAGTCGTGGCGGACACTGAGGCCGGGGTGCGGTGGATTTTTTGTCGCCATGGTTCGGTTCTTGAATATTGATTATCGATCACGACCATGTCTCCGGCAGAAACATCGAATCGCTCAAACCAATTCTTCCCGGGCCTTTTCGATCAATGCCGCGATCTTCGCCGCGCCGGCCTGCGTTTCGTTGGCAGGCGGGGCAGCGGGAATCCGGCCTCCAGGGGCAAGTGTCGTAAGCGACCTAATCATGATTTTCCTCGCCTCGTTGTCAGCCGGCGGCCAGATGCAGCACGACGTGGCGCGTATGCGGCCGTGTGCGATGTTCGAAAAGATAAATCCCCTGCCAGGTACCCAGCGCCAGGCGGCCGGCCATCACCGGCACGGCAAGATGGGTCTGGGTCAAGGCCGCCCGGATGTGGGCCGGCATGTCGTCGGGCCCCTCGGAGCGGTGCTGGTAGGCGCGCGCCTCCGGCGCCAGTTCGGCGAAGAATTCCTGCAAATCGCGCGGCACCGCCGGGTCGGCGTTCTCCTGGATGGTCAGCGAGGAGGAGGTGTGCTGGATGAAGGCCGTCAGCAGGCCCTCGGCGACGTTTTGCCCGGCCAGCCAGGCCGCCACTTCGTGGCTGATCTCGTAAAGACCCTGGCCTTGGGTCTCGAAGCTGAGACGGGTGCTGGGCAAGCGGTTCTCCTGGCGCTCGCGGACCAAATCCGCACCCCAGCCTTTCATCTTGGGCGGCGCTGGGCAATAGTGACGGTCGTTTTGGCCAGCCGGTGAACGATCATGAACGAAGTTCGCGAGGGCGTCCTGCGCACCCCCGAGGAGCGCTTCGAAAACTTGCCGGGTTTCGCCTGGGCGCCCAACTACCTCGACGACTTGCCGGGCTACGAGGGCCTGCGGGCGCACTACGTCGACAGCGGCCCGGCCGATGGGGAAGTCTTTCTCTGCCTGCACGGCGAGCCCACCTGGGCCTATCTTTATCGCCGCATGATCCCGGTCTTCACGGCCGCCGGGGCGCGTGCCGTGGCGCCCGACTTCTTCGGCTTCGGCCGTTCCGACAAGCCCGTCGACGATGCCGTCTACAGCTTCGATTTCCACCGCGATTATCTTTTGCGCCTGATCGAGCGGCTGGATCTTCGCCGCATCACCATCGTCTGCCAGGACTGGGGCGGCCTGTTGGGCCTGACGCTGCCCCTGGAGATGCCCGAGCGCTGCGAGCGCCTGATCGTCATGAACACCACCCTGGGCACGGGCGAGGGGCTGAACGAAGGTTTTCTGGCCTGGCGCGCCTACATGGCGAAAAACCCCGACCTGGCCATCGACAAGCTGATGCAGCGCGGCTGTCCCCATCTTAGCGCCGCCGAGGCGGCGGCCTACGCCGCGCCCTGGCCCGACCAGGCCTACAAGGCCGGGGTCAGGCGCTTTCCCCAGATGGTGCCCGAAAACCTGGAGGACGAAGGGGCCGAGCTTTCGCGCCGCGCCCGCGACTGGTGGCGAAGCGAATGGTCCGGCCAGGCCTTCATGGCCGTCGGCATGCAGGACCCGGTGCTGGGGCCGCCGGTGATGGCGGCGTTGCGGAAGTGCATCAAAAACTGCCCCGAGCCCTACGAGGTGGCCGAGGCCGGCCACTTCGTCCAGGAATGGGGCGACCAGGTGGCGTCCGCGGCGCTGGCGGCGTTCGCTTAGGATCGCCATGGCGGAATCGCCGGACATTCCCCCGGGCTTCGAGCCCCGGCCCGGCGGCGGCGAATTCACCCGCATGATCGGGCCCATCTACCAGTGCATCGACGAACGCGGGTTCTGCTACGCCTTCCGGGCCGAGGAACGCCACACCAACAACGGCGGCGTGGTCCATGGTGGCATGCTGGTCTCGGTCATGGACGTCATGCTGGCCTACATGATCGGACACGAGCTCGGCCCCAAGCCGCGCGCCACCACCAGCCTGGCGGTCGACTTTCTCACTTCCGCCCGGCCCGGCGACTGGCTCGAGGCTCGCGGCCACATCACGCGACGCACCGCCTCGATGGTCTTCGTGCGCGGCCTGATGACGGCCGGCGAACGCCCGGTGCTGGGCGCCAGCGGCATCTGGGCGCTCTTTAAGCCGCGTGACTGAGAGCGAGAGAGGACACAGCGCCATGGCGGATCCCGTACGCGACGACAACCTGCGCCTGGTGCTGGCCGAGCAGGAGAAATCCTTCATCGCCGACCGGCTGGGCTATCACCGGCGCTCGCTGCTCGGCCTGCTGGCGGCGGCCGCGGCCATTGCCGCTGTGCTGCTGGCGCTCTACGTCATGCCGCAATCGAAGATCTTCATGGTGATTGCGATACTGGCCTTCGGGGCCGGGCTTTTCTTCATCGTCGCGCTGGTGCTGACGGTCGGGGATTACCTGCGCTACCGCCTGATGAAGACCGAGCACGAGCGGTTTTTGGCGAGCTACGGCCGTTCCGAGAACGCCCCGTGAGGGAAAGCAAGCGCTTCCAACGCATATTGGATGAGGGCAAGTGCATAGGCTGCGGCCTTTGCGCCTCGATGCTGCCCGACAAGCTGGACATGGAACTTGCACCATCTGGCTATCTGCGGCCGGGCCCGCGGTCGGCGCTTTCGGCCCGCGAGACGGCGGCGATTTTCGCCGTCTGTCCGGGGGTCGTGCGGACCGGGCTGCCGGCTGAACTGATGCTCGGCGAGACGGCCGTCGATGAGATCTGGGGGCCTCATGTCCGTATCGACAGGGCCTTTGCCGCCGATCCGGAGTGCGCCACCGGGCGGCCACGGGCGGCGTGCTGACGGCGCTATGCCATTATTTGATCGCCAGTGGCGAGGCCAGCGCCATCCTGCACGTCAAGGCGGGCGGCGCGCGACCCTCTTTTGGCCAGGCCCATATCAGCACCAGCCCAGAAGAAGTTCTGGCCGGAGCCGGGTCGCGATACGGACCCGCCGATCCGCTTTCGGCGCTGGGTGCGCTGCTGGATCGGGGCCAGCCCGTTGCCGTCGTCGCCAAGCCCTGCGATATATCCGCAGCTCGCCTGCTGGGACGCAGCGACGCGCGGGTCAGCAAATTGATCAAGTACATGCTGACACCGGTCTGTGGCGGCTTCATGCCGCCCTTCGGCATGGAGGCTTTTCTCGAACGCCTTGGCGTCGCCCCTGACGAGGTGGCCGCGGTCAGCTACCGCGGCAACGGCTGTCCCGGCCTCACGCGCGTGGAGCTGAAGAACGGCGACATCATCGAGAAAACCTACCTCGAATTTTGGGGCCCGGACTCCGCCATGTGGCACCTGCCGTTGCGCTGCAAGATCTGCCCCGACGGCGGCGGCGAGGCGGCGGATATCGCGGCGGCCGACACCTGGCCGGGCGGCGCCCCAAGGCCGGAAATGCTGGACGCCGACCCGGGCACGAACGTCGTTCTGGCCCGCACCAAGGCGGGCGCCGAATTGATCGAGAACGCCGCCCGGGCCGGATATCTCAGCCTCGACGGGACGGCAACGCCGCGCGACCTCGACCATTGGCAACCCCATCAGGTGGCCCGGAGAATAGCCGCCGAGGCACGAAACGAGGGTATGCGCGAGGCTGGTCAGCTTGAATTGCGAACCATCGGCCTCAGGACCGAAACCTTGGCGCGGCGCCTGGACGCCGACAGCCAGCGCCGGCAAATCGAGGGCACGAAGGCGCGCCTTGCCATCGGCAAGCATCTCGACAGTTTCGGCCGATCCCAAAGCGATCCCGAAGGCTGAGCTCAGCGGAACCCGCCCGTTTCAGCCGGTCAGGCGCTTCCAGCCGCCGCCGGCCTCGTGGCTCAGAAGTTCGCCGGCCATCAGGTCGAACCACCAGCCCAAGAGCGTCAATTTTCCCGCCGCCACCCGGCTTTCGATCCAGGGGAAGGTGCAGAGGTTGGCGAGCGAGATTTTCACCGCCTGGCGCTCGACATGGCGCAGTTGGGCCTCGCCCTCCAGGCTATCGTCCTGGGCCTCCCGGACGATGGACACCCAGGCCTCGACGAATTCCCGTTCCCCGCCACCCTGTGGCCCCTGACAGAGGTGGCGGATGCCGCCGCAATGGGAATGGCCGAGCACGATGATGTGCTTGACCTCGAGGTCGCGCACGGCAAATTCGATGGCGGCGCTGGTGCTGTGGTGGCGCCCGTCGGGCTCGTAGGGCGGCACCAGGTTGGCCACGTTGCGCACGATAAAGAGCTCGCCCGGCTGGGCCTTGGCGATGATCGAGGGGTTCACCCGGCTGTCGGCGCAGGCGATGATCATGACCTCGGGGCTCTGCCCCCTCTCGACCAGCGAGCGGTAGAAATCGGGCTGCTGCTCGTAATAGCTCTCGCGGAAAGACTTGAAGCCGGCGATCAGGCGGTCGATGGTCATGGCGAGGCCAAAACGGTGGAATTCGCCCCCGGCGCCCGCCCCTATTCGGCCGCCGCCTTGCCCTTTGCCCCGCCCTTTGCTCCGCCCTGGGGATCGAGGTCGACGCCTTCCAGCAGGTCACCGTATTGGGCTGCCCGCTTGCCCCGCCGCGCCGCCAGGGATTCCATCAGTTCGCTGCCCTCGATCATGGCGGCGTTCCAGACGGCGATGTAGTTGAGGCCCTCGGCCACCGAATGGTCGCGGGCATAGTTGAGCATTTCCTTGATGCCGCGCTGGGCCAGCGGCGAGTGGGCGGCGATGCTGCGGGCGATTTCCATGACACCGGCCAGCAGGCTTTCCTGATCGGCATAGACCTGGTTGACCAGGCCGACCTCGCAGGCCTCGCTGGCCGCCATGTCGCGGCCGGTGAAGGCCAACTCGCGCATGACCCCGGCCGGGATCAGGTGGGGCAGGCGCTGCAAGGTGCCGAGGTCGGCCGTCATGCCGATCTCGGTCTCCTTGATGACGAAGTAGGCGTCCTCGGTGCAGTAGCGCATGTCGGAGGCGGCGATGATGTCGACGCCGCCGCCGATGCAGCCGCCCTGGACGGCGGCCAGTACCGGCACGCGGCAGCGCTCCAGCGCGCTGACGGTGTCCTGCAACTCGAGGATTATGCGCATCATGGCCTCGCGCCGGCGGCCCTCGTCGACCTCGCCCGAGACGTCCAGCAGCGAGCCCAGCGCCTTGAGATCGATGCCGGCGCAGAAGTGGGGCCCCGTCGAGGAAAGCACCGCGACGCGCGCCTCCGGGGTGTCGCGGATCTCGTTGAACACCTCGCCCAGCTCGCGCCACGAGGTGGCGTTCATGGCGTTGCGCAAGCGCGGCCGGTTGAAGACCACGTGGGCCACGTGGTCGTTGAGCTCATAGGTCAGGGTCTCAAACATGGCGCTCTCCTGTCTGCTGCGGGAGTCTTACCACATCGCGCATCGGCGGTGACAACCGCGACCAGCGGAGTCATGATCGCCTGGCGCCTCATTGCATAACCGGAGAAAAGCCGTGGCCATCGATTACGACCAGATTACCGCCTACCAGGTGCCCGAATTCGAATCCACCTACGACCAGCGCGACAGCATGCTCTATGCCCTGGGCCTGGGGCTGGGCGCCGATCCCCTGGACGCCCAGCAGCTCAGGTTCGTCTACGAGGACGACCTCCAGGCGCTGCCCACCATGGCCGTCTGCCTGGCCTGGCTGCCCAACTGGCTGCCCAGTGTGGGGGTCAACTACCTTAAAGTACTTCACGGCGAACAGCGGCTCGAGCTGCACCGGCCGTTGCCTACGGCGGCCACCGTGGTGGCCCGCCATCGCGTCGTCGACGTCTTCGACAAGGGCGCCGACAAGGGCGCCCTGGTGATCTCGGAACAGCAGATCTTCGAAAAGCAGTCCATGGATCGGCTGTGCACCATCACCTCGACCACCTTTGCCCGGGGTGACGGCGGCTTCGGCGGCAAGTCGGGCCCGGCGCCGACCCCCCATCCCATGCCCGAGGGCCCGCCCGAGGCGGTCTGCGACCTCACCACGCTACCCCAGGCGGCGCTGATCTACCGGCTTTCGGGCGATCGCAATCCCTTGCACGCCGATCCCCTGGTGGCCGACCGTGCCGGGTTCGAGAAGCCCATCCTGCATGGCCTGTGCACCTACGGCGTGGCCGGCCATGCGGTCTTGAAGACCATGTGCGATTACGACCCGGCCGGCATCACCGGCCTGGATGTGCGCTTCTCGGCGCCGGTCTATCCCGGCGAGACCATCCGCACCGAGATGTGGCGCGACGGCAAGGTGGTTTCCTTCCGCTCGACGGTGCTGGAGCGCGACCTGATGGTGCTCAACAACGGCAAGGCGACGCTGGCCTGAGGAAGCAACGGGGAGGAACAAGTCGATGGCGTACCCCTGGGAGGCAAGCTATCCCGACGGCGTGAGCTGGAACATCGACCTCGAGATCAAGCCTGTCGACCAGTTGTTGCAACAAGGCGTCGATGCCTTCCCCGAGAACGTCTGCTGCGAATTCATGGGCCGCGAGTTCCGCTACCGCGACATCGAGGGCCTGGTCGACCGTGCCGCCAAGGGCTTGCAGGAATTGGGCGTGGGCAAGGGCAGCCACGTCGGCATCCTGCTGCCCAACACGCCGCACTACATAGTGCTCTTTTTCGCCGTCCTGCGCTGCGGCGCCACGGTGGTGAACTACAGCCCGCTTTACGCCGAGCGCGAGATCGCCCAGCAGATCGAGGACAGCGGCACCGAGATCATGGTGAGCCTTGATCTCGCGCTCTTGTACCCCAAGGTCGCCGCCCGGCTCGCCGACACCGGCCTCAAGAAAATCATCGTCTGCAACATGCCGGAAGTGCTGCCGTTCCCCAAAAGCCTCTTGTTCAAGCTCTTGCGCAAGAAGGACGTGGCCCAGGTGCCGGCCGACGAGAGCCATATCCGCTTCGCTGAACTCACCGCCAACGACGGATCCTACCGGCCGGTCGAGGTCGACGCCCACGCCGACACGGCGGTAATCGCCTACACCGGCGGCACCACCGGCAGGCCCAAGGGCGCCATGCTGAGCCACGCCAACCTCTGTTCGGTGGTCGGCCTGGGCGAGCCCTGGATGATGGGATCGATGATCGACGGCGAGGAGCGCATCTTCGCGGTGCTGCCTTTCTTCCACATCTTCGGTCTCACCAACATCATGATCTCGACGGTCTCGGCGGGCTCGACCATGCTGGTGCACCCGCGCTTCGACGCGGACGCCGTGATGAAGGACTTCCAGACGAAGCGCCCCACCATGTTCGCCGGCGTGCCCACCATGTACACGGCCCTGGTCAGCCACCCGGCCGCCACGGCCACGGATTTTTCCTCGCTCAAGTACTGCGGCTCGGGCGGCGCGCCGCTGCCCGTCGAGATCATGGCCAAATTCGAAGACCTCGCCGGCTGCCCCATCATCGAGGGCTACGGCCTGACCGAGACGGCACCGACGGTCAGCGCCAATCCCTTCCGGGGCACCCGCAAGCCGGGCTCGGTGGGCCTGCCGCTGCCCCAAACGGTGGTCGAGATCGTCGACCTGGAGGACCGCGACAAGGTGCTGGGCGCCAACGAACGCGGCGAGATCTGCGTCCGCGGGCCGCAGGTCATGATGGGCTACTGGCAGCGTGATGACGCCACTGCAGAAGCCATGGCCGGCGATCGCTTCCACACCGGCGACGTGGGATACCTGGACGACGAGGGCTATCTCTACCTGGTCGACCGCGAGAAGGACATGATCCTCTCGGGCGGCTTCAACGTCTATCCCCGCAACATCGAGGAAGCCATCTACGAACATCCCGGCGTCGAAGAGGTGACGGTGATCGGCATCCCCGACGACTACCGCGGCGAGGCCGCCAAGGCCTTCGTCAAGCTGAATGACCCGGCGGGCTCGCTGACCCTCGAGGAATTGCGCGAGTTCCTGACCGACAAACTGGGCAAGCACGAGCTGCCGGCCGAGCTGGAGATCCGGGCGGAGCTGCCAAAAACGCCGGTCGGCAAGCTCTCGAAAAAGGAATTGGTGGCCGAAGAGACGGCGAAGCGGGGGGAGGGGTAGGGCGCTCAGCCCCAAACCCGCCGCGCCACCTCGCCGACCAGTTTCAGCTTGGCGGCCTGCTGATCGATGGTCAGTGCATTTCCCAGCACCGAGGTCCCGAAGCCGCACTGCGGGCTAATGGCCAGGCGGTCCTTGGGCATAAAGGCCGAGGCCTCTGCGATGCGGGCGACCAGCGTTTCCGGGTCTTCGAGCTCCGGCGTCTTGGTCGTCACCAGGCCCAGCACGACCGTCTTGTCGTCGGGGACATGGGCCAACGGCGCGAAATCTCCGGAGCGCTCGTCGTCGTATTCCAGCAACAGCCGCTCCGCCGCGATGCCCTGGAAGATGGGCCGGGCGATGGGCTCAAAGCTGCCTGCGACCAGCCAGCGGCTGCCCTGGTTGCCGCGGCAGAGGTGGAAGCCGAAGGTGACGCCCGGCGCGCCCGCGATGACCGCGTTGTCGAGATCGATGCCCTGGGCCAGCCAGGATTCGAGCGTCCAGCCGAGGCCTTCGTAGTAGGCGGCGGTCTTGGGGTCGAGCAAGAGCGGATAATGGGGCGCGTCGAGCTGGATGTAGGTGGCGCCGAGCCGCGCCAGCTCGGCCACCTCGTCACGCAGGATATCGGCGACGTCGGCGAGAAACGAATCCAACGTCGGGTAGGCGCCGGTCGAAAGCTCGGGCGATCAGAAGTTGGCATAGAGGCTGGGGCTGGGCAGCGTGACCTTGGCGATGCCCGCACAGCGGGATCTCAAATAAACGAACTCCTCGACCGAGAGGTGGCGTTTGCGTTCGAGCTTGTCGACGACGCCGAGATTCCGGGGCCGCTCGAGACTGTGGTCGCCGACCGCCTCGCTCTGCCAGTCGCCCCAGAGGAAGGCATCGACATCCCACTCGCCGAAGCCGCTGACCGCCTCGGCCAATTGCGACTGGAACGACAAACGCCGCATCTCGCCGTCCGTGACGACGTCGAGACCGGCCGATTCTTGGCTCGCCACGGCCCCATCGACGGCCCGGTCCTCGGCCGCCTTGAAGGCCGCCGCGTCGAGGCGCCCGGCCTCGAAGTCGGCTCGCGCCGCCAGCAAATCGGGCGGCCTGAGCAGGCTGCCGACGACATCGGCCCGCGCGATCATGGCTGCGCCGCCTGGGCGCCCTAGAACACCTTTTGCAGCTTCAGCGCAATCGTCATGTCGCCGTCGACCTTGAGCTTGCCCATCATGAAGGCCGTGGTGGGGTCGATCTCGCCCTTCGACATGCTGATGAAATCGTCCATCGACATGCGGATGGTGCAGTCGGCCTCGACGTCTTCGTTGCTCACCGAATTGGGCACCGACTTGCCATCCAGATAGACCAACCCGGCATCGCCGAAATCGAACTTGACGGTGGCTCCCAGGCCGGCGTCGTCGCCCACCCGCTGACGCATTCCGGTGGTGATCTCTTCCAGGCTCATGGCAAAAAAATCCTTCAAATTTCGTGGAACGAGGGCGAGCGCAGCGAGCTTCAGCCGCCTACCCCCCGGGCTCGGACGAGCCACTTGACGTTAACGTAAACGTCAATCTAGGATGAAGTCAATCGGCGGCGCCGCCCGGGGCCTGATTCGACCTCCGCGCGGCGCCGTTCCATAATGGCGAAAAGGCCTGTTGGGCGGCCCCAGGGAGAGCCGCTCGTCCCCCAGGAGTGGGCACAAAAATGACCTACCAGTCGGTTTTTCGCTCTGATCTGTTTGCCGGCCATACCGTCATCGTCACCGGCTCCGGGAGTGGCATTGGGCGCTGCATCGCCCACGAGATCGCCAACCTGGGAGCGCACTTGGTGCTGATCGGGCGCACCCGCTCCCGCCTCGAGGAAACCGCCGCCGAGCTGGCCGAGGACGGCGGCCAAAGCAGCATCTATCCCCAGGACATCCGCGACGAAGACGGCGTTACCGAGACGGTGGCCAAGATCGTCGCCGAGCGCGGCCGCATCCATGCCCTGGTCAACAACGCCGGCGGCCAGTTCTCCGCCCCGCTCACTGAAATCAGCCAAAAGGGCTTCGATACCGTGGTGCGCAACAACCTGACCGGCGGTTTCCTGATGTCGCGCGAGGTCTACAAGCAGAGCATGGAGGCCCATGGCGGCAACATCGTCAACGTCACCGCCGACAGCCGCAACGGCATGCCGGGCATGGGTCATTCCGGGGCGGCCCGGGCCGGCATGGAGAACTTCACCATGACGGCGGCCATCGAGTGGGCCCATTCAGGCGTGCGCGTCAACGCCGTGGCGCCGGGCTGGATCATCTCGTCGGGCTTCGACAAGTACGACGAGGAAACCGCCAAGATGTTCACCGTCATGCACGACTGGGTGCCGCTGAAGCGTCTGGGCACGGAATCCGAAGTCAGCGCCGTGGTCTGTTTCCTGCTGTCCCAGGGCGCCGCCTTCATCACCGGTGAGACCATCCGCATCGACGGCGGCCGGCCGCTCTCCTCGGTGCTGTGGCCGGTGCCCGAACACCAGCGCTCGCAGCCCTACGAGGGCTTTCACCGCTCGGTGATGCCGGAAATCTTGAAGGAAAAAGACTGATGCCCGTGCTGCCCACCGGCGTCGACCAGGGCTCCGCGAGCTTCCGGCAGAACCGCGCCGACATGCTGGCCATGATCGAGCATTTCCGCGGCCTCGAACAAAAGGTGCGCGACCATTCGGAACGCGGGCGTCAGCGCTTTCACGGCCGCGGCCAGTTGCTCGGCCGCGAACGCCTGGCGCTCTTGTTGGACCGCGGTGCGCCGTTTCTGGAATTCTCTACGCTGGCCGGCAACGGCATGCACGACGACGACGGCGACGCCGGCATCCAGGGCGGCGGCATCATCACCGGTATCGGCTGGGTTTCGGGCACGCGCGTGGTGATCACCTGCAACGACCCTTCCATCAAGGGCGGCTCGATCGCGCCCATGGGCCTGAAAAAACACCTGCGGGCCCAGCAGGTGGCCATGGAGAACAAGCTGCCGCTGGTCAACCTGGTGGAAAGCGCCGGCGCCAATCTTCTGTACCAGGCGGAAATCTTCGTCGACGGCGGCCGCACCTTCTGCAACCTGGCGCGGCTCTCGGCCGCCGGCATCCCCATCGTCACCGTCGTCCACGGCTCGTCGACGGCGGGCGGTGCCTACATGCCGGGCATGTCGGACTACGTCGTCACGGTACGCGGCCGGGCCAAGATTTTCCTGGGCGGGCCGCCGCTGGTGAAGGCCGCCATCGGCGAGGATTCGGATGACGAATCTCTGGGTGGCGCCGAGATGCACTCGACCATCACCGGCACCTCCGAGCACCTGGCCGAGGACGACGCCGACGCCATCCGCATCGCCCGCGACATCGTCGCCAAGCTCGGCTGGAACGAATTGCAGCCGCCCGAGGCGGCCCGCGACTTCCAGGAGCCGCTCCACGATATAGACGAGATCTGCGGCATCGTGCCGGTCGACTATCGCAAGCCCTACGAGGTGCGCGAGGTCATCGCGCGGCTGGTGGATGGCTCCGACTTCCTCGATTTCAAGCCGCTTTTCGGCGCCAACACGGTCTGCGGCCACGCCGCCATCGAGGGCTACGGTTGCGGCATCATCGGCAACAACGGCCCCATCTTTCCCGACGATGCCGTCAAGGCGGCCCACTTCATCCAGCTTTGCAGCCAATCCAACACGCCGCTCATCTTCCTGCAGAACACCACCGGCTACATGGTCGGCCGCCACGCCGAGGAAGACGGCATGGTCAAGCACGGCTCGAAGATGATCCAGGCCGTCTCCAACGCCCATGTGCCCAAATTGACGCTGATGATCGGCGCCTCCTTCGGGGCCGGCAACTACGGCATGTGCGGCCGCGGCTACGAGCCCCGCTTCATCTTCGGCTGGCCCAACAACCGCATCGCCGTGATGGGCGGCGAACAGGCCGGCGGCGTCATGCGCACCATCACCCGTGAAAAATTCGCCCGCCAGGGAATCAAGGCCGACGAGGCGGCGCTCGAGCAGATGTTCCAAGCCATCGTCGACCGCACCGAAATCGAATCGCAGGCCACCTACGCCAGCGCCCGGATCTGGGACGACGGCCTGATCGATCCCCGCGATTCACGCCGCGTGCTGGCGATCGCGCTTTCCATCTGCCGCGAAACGGCGATGCGCCAGCTTTACCCCAACGGATTCGCGGTCGCCCGCGGTTAGAGGCCAGATCCCACAGAAATCCCGCAGCCCGAAAGGCCAAACCATGCAATTCACCCAGGAACACGACGAGATCCGGCGCACCGTGCGCCGCCTCATCGACAACGAGGTCAATCCCCACGTCGAGGAGTGGGAGGACGCCGAATTGTTCCCGGCCCACGAGGTCTTCAAGAAGTTCGGCGACGCCGGGTTGCTGGGCATCCACAAGCCGGTCGAGTACGGCGGCATGGGGCTCGATTATTCCTACAACATGGCCATGGCCGAGGAGCTGGGCCACGTTTCCTGTGGCGCCATTCCCATGGCCATCGGCGTGCAGACCGACATGTGCAGCCCGGCGCTGGCGCGCTTTGGCTCGAAGGAGCTGTGTGAGGAATTCCTGGCCCCCAACATCGCCGGCGACGCGGTCGGCTGCATCGGCGTCACCGAGCCCAGCGCCGGCTCCGACGTGGCCAACATCAGGACCAAGGCCGAGAAGGACGGCGACGACTACGTCATCAACGGCGGCAAGATCTTCATCACCAACGGCTGCCAGGCCGACTGGGTTTGCCTGCTGGCCAACACCAGTGCCGAGGGCGGGCCGCACAAGAACAAATCGCTGATCATGGTGCCCATGAAGACCCCTGGCGTCACCGTGGCGCGCAAGCTGCGCAAGATGGGCATGCAAGCCTCCGACACCGCCGAGATCCATTTCGACGACGTCCGCGTGCCCCAGCGCAACCGGGTAGGCGACGAGAACGCGGGCTTCATCTATCAGATGCTGCAATTCCAGGAGGAGCGCATGTGGGCCTCCATCTCCGTCCTCAAGTCGATGGAGGAGGTGATCGAGGAGACCGCCGATTACACCCGCAACCGCCAGGTCTTCGGCGGACCGCTGTTGGACAACCAGGCCGTCCATTTCCGTCTGGCCGAGCTCACTTGCGAGGTCGAGGCGCTGCGCTCGCTGATCTACCGCGCCATCGAAAGCTACATCGGCGGCAAGGACGCCACGCGCCTCGCATCCATGGCCAAGCTCAAGGGCGGGAAATTGGTGCGCGAGGTGGCTGACTGGTGCGTCCAGTTCCACGGCGGCACCGGCTACATGTGGGAGACACGGGTCAATCGCTTCTACCGCGACGCCCGCCTGATGGGCATCGGCGGCGGCGCCGACGAGGTCATGATGGCCATCATCGCCAAGTTCGAAGGCACGCTGCCGGGCAAGGGGAACCGCTGATCATGGCGCTCCCGGACTGCCAGACCATCGCGCTGGAGCGCGAGGGCCGCATCCTCAGGCTGACCCTCAACCGGCCCGAAGTGCGCAACGCCATGAACCGCCAGATGGTGGCCGAACTGGATGCCGTGATCACGGCGCTGGCCGACGAGAGGGACTTGTCCGTGGTCGTGCTGCGCGGTGCCGGCGGGCATTTCTGTGCCGGCGGCGATCTGCGCGACATGTCGAGCCAGAACGACGAGGACGACCCCGACGCCAGTTTGCGCAGCTTCAACCGCAAATTCGGCGCCATGCTGATGGCCATCGAGGCACTGCCTCAGATCATCGTCGCCGTGGTCGAGGGCACGGTACGCGGCGGCGGCATGGGCATCGTCGCGGTTTCCGACGTGGCGCTGACCACGACCGATGTCACCTTCGCCATGCCCGAGGTGACCCTGGGCCTGCCGCCGGCCCAGATCGCGCCCTTCGTGACCCGCCGCATCGGCCTCACCCAGGCCCGCCGCCTGACGCTCACCGGCGAACGCGTCGACGCCGAGAGCGCCCGCAAAATGGGCTTCGTGCACGAGGTGGAACCCGACACCACGGCGCTGGAAGCGCGCCTGGAAAAACTGCTGGCGCAGATCCGCCGCACGGCACCAGGCGCCGTCGGCGGCACCAAGCCGCTGGTGCTGGGCACCGGGGTGGTGCCGATGCCGGAGCTTTTGGACCGGGCGGCCGGCGTCTTTGCCGATTGCGTGCAAAGCGCCGAGGGCCGCGAGGGCCTGGCCGCCTTTGCCGAAAAAAGGAAACCGGCGTGGGCCGAGGAATGACCAGGCGCGCCAAAACGGCGCCCTTTTCGACCTTGCTGGTTGCCAACCGCGGCGAAATCGCCGTGCGCGTGATGCGGACGGCGGGCCGCATGGGGCTCGGCACCGTCGCCGTCTACAGTGAAGCCGATCGCGGCGCGGCCCACGTCCTGGCCGCCGACCGGGCGGTGGAGATCGGGCCGGCGGCGGCAAGTGACTCGTATCTTTCCATCGAACGCATCATCGCGGCGGCAAAGAAGTCCGGCGCCGGTGCGGTGCATCCGGGCTATGGCTTTTTAGCCGAGAACGCCGATTTCGCCGCCGCCTGCGCCGAGGCGGGCCTGGTTTTCGTCGGGCCGTCGGCGAAATCCATCCGCCTGATGGGCAACAAGCGCCTGGCCAAGGAACGCCTGGGACCGCTGGGCGTGGCCGGCGTGCCGGGCTACAACGGCAAGGACCAGAGCGACAAGGCCCTCAAGGCGGCCGCCCGCAAGATCGGTTTTCCTTTACTCGTCAAGGCGGCGGCGGGCGGCGGCGGGCGCGGCATGCGCCTGGTGGAAAACGGCCGGGCGCTGGGCGCCGCTCTCAAGTCGGCCCGTTCGGAAGCAAAATCGGCCTTCGGCAGTGCGGAGTTGATCCTGGAGCGCGCGCTGACCAACTGCCGCCACGTCGAGGTCCAGATCATCGCCGACAGCTTTGGCACGGTGCTGCATCTGGGCGAGCGCGACTGTTCGGTGCAGCGGCGCCACCAGAAGGTCATCGAGGAGACGCCCTCGCCGGCCGTCAATGCCAAACTGCGCCAGGCCATGTGCGAGGCCGCCATCAAGGCTGCGGCAGCCATCGGCTACGTCGGTGCCGGTACCGTCGAATTCCTGCTGGATGGCAAGGACTTCTTTTTCCTCGAAATGAACACCCGCCTTCAGGTCGAGCATCCGGTAACCGAGATGGTCACCGGCATCGACTTGGTGGACTGGCAATTGCGCGTGGCAGCCGGCGAACGCCTGCCGCTGGACCAGGAGCGGATCGATCACACCGGCCACGCCATCGAGGCCCGGCTCTACGCCGAAGATCCTGGTGCCGGCTTCCTGCCCCAGACCGGCCGCGTGCTGCGCTGGCGCCCGGCCACTGGTGGCGACATCAGGGTCGACCACGGCATTCGCGAAGGCCAGGAAATCAGCGCTTTCTACGACCCCATGATCGGCAAGCTGGTGGCCTTTGGCGAAAACCGCGACCAGGCCCGGCGGCGGCTCGTCCAGGCGCTGGGCGAGACCACGCTGTTTGGTCCCACCACCAACAAGGCCTTTCTCGGGCGCATTCTCGAGCATCCCGAATTCGCCCGCGGCAAGGCGACGACGGCATTTCTCGAGCGCCATCTCGATGCCGTCCTGGCCGACCAGGGCAGTGACGTTGCCCTGGCCCTGGCGGCGGTGCTGTTTCTGCAGCGCCAGGCCAGCGGGGATTTCTGGCGCTCTTCCGGCATCGCCTCGTGGCCCCTGAAGATCGAAGCGGGCGGCCAGGAGATCAGCCTTGACGCCGCCGCTCTGGGCAACGGACGTTTCCAGGTGCGCCACGTCGATTGGAACCACGAAATTCTGCTGCTGGAAGACGACGGCGAGCGCCTGCGCTTCGAATTCGACGGCGTCGTCCATGGCGCCGACAGCCTCTTCGATCCCGGCGGCCGAAGCCCTGTGCTGCACCTCGACATCGAAGGCGGCGGCGGCGGCCGCTATGTCGAGACCACCTACCTGCCAGCGGCCAGCCGCGTCGTCGAGGGCGAAGGCCGCATCACGGCACCCATGAGCGGCCGTATCGTCGCGGTCGGAGTGCGCAAGGGCCGCCGGGTGAAAAAGGGCGACTGCCTGGTCGTGCTCGAGGCCATGAAGATCGAACACGAAATCGCCAGCGACGTCGACGGCCGCGTGACCAACGTCGCCGTCAGCGCCGAAGACCAGGTGACGCCGCAACAACTGCTGGTCGAGGTCGAAGCCGCCGGATAGTCAAGGGAAACGCCATGAACGACAATCGGCAATCAGCCATACCCAACACGCAGCACAGCCCCTACTACACCGAGGACCACGAGGCCTTTCGCGACACCTTGCGCCGCTTCGTCGACAAGGAAGTGATGCCCCATGCCGCGGCCTGGGACGAGGCCGAGGAATTTCCCCGCGAGCTCTACAAGAAGGCGGCTGAAATCGGCGCCATCGGTTTCGGCTACCCCGAGGATCTGGGCGGCGTGCCGGCCGACCTTTTCTACACCGTCATCCTCAACGAGGAATTCGCCCGGCCCGGCGTCGGCGGCATCATGGCCAGCCTATTCAGCCATTCCATCGGCACGCCGCCCATCGTGGCGCTGGGCTCGGAGGATCTCAAACGCCGCGTGGTGCCGGAGATCCTGGCCGGCGAGAAGATCAGCGCCCTGGCCATCACCGAGCCCTCGGGCGGCTCGGACGTGGCCAACCTCAAGACCCGGGCCGTGCGCGAGGGCGACGACTACGTGCTCAACGGCTCCAAGACCTTCATCACGTCGGGCATGCGGGCGGATTACTACACCGTGGCCGTGCGCACCGGCGGCGAAGGCATCGGCGGTATCTCGCTCATTCTGGTGGAGCGCGAGCGGCCCGGTTTCGAGCGCACGCTGCTCAACAAGATGGGCTGGTGGTGCTCCGACACGGCGACGCTTTATTTCGACGACTGCCGGGTGCCGGCGGGCAATCTGCTCGGCGTCGAGAACGAGGGCTTCCGCGGCATCATGCTGAACTTCAATTTCGAACGCTTCGGCATCGCCGCCATGGCCCATGGCCTGGCCAAGACCTGCCTCGAAGAAGCCGTCTCCTACGCCCATGAGCGCCAGACCTTCGGCAAGCCCCTGATCAAGCACCAGGCCATCCGCCACAAGCTGATCGACATGGCGACCAAGGTAAATGCGCTGAAGGCCACCATGGAGGCACTGGCCTGGCGTCTGGAGCAGGGCGAAAGCCCGGTGGCCGAAATCTGCATGCTCAAGAACCAGTCCACCGAGACGCTGCAGTTCTGCGCCTCGGAAGGCGTCCAGGTGCTGGGCGGTGCCGGCTACCTGCGCGGCGCCAAGGTCGAACGCATCTACCGCGAAACCAAGGTGCTGGCCATCGGCGGCGGCGCCGAGGAAATCATGAAAGACCTGGCCTCACGCCAATTAGGCTGGTGAAGCTGAACGACGTTCAGCATTTTACACAACGTTTTAACTTCATCGGAGGCGACCATGAGCGAATCCGTCGTGCTGTACGAATCCGATGGCCGGCTGGCCCGCATCACCCTCAACCGGCCGGGCCGATTGAACGCCATCAACGAGGACCTGCCGCTGGAGCTGGCCAGTGCCGTGGAGCGCGCCAACTGGGACGACGGCGTCCACGTTATTGTGCTCTCTGGCGCCGGCCGGGCCTTTTGTTCGGGCTACGACCTCAACCTCTTCGCCGAACGCCCCCGGCCCTGCCCCGGCTCGCAGGACATGCCCTGGGATCCCATGCTCGATTACCAGTGGATGGAGCGCTTCACGCAATGCTTCATGAGCCTCTGGCGCAGCCACAAGCCGGTGATCTGCAAGGTGCAGGGCTACGCCGTGGCCGGCGGCAGCGACATCGCACTTTGCTCCGACCAGGTGGTGATGGCCGAGGACGCGCGCATCGGCTATCCCCCGGCCCGCGTCTGGGGCTGCCCGACGACGGCCATGTGGCTCTACCGCGTCGGTGCCGAACGAGCCAAGCGCATGCTGCTGACGGGAGACCTGATCGACGGCCGCGAAGCCTACGAGATGGGCCTGGTGGGCAAGTGCGTGCCAGCGCAGGAGCTTGACGAAACGGTCGAAACCATGGCGCGCCGCATGGCCGAGGTCCCGCGCAACCAGCTGATGATGCAAAAGCTGATGATCAATCAGGCCTACGACAACATGGGGTTGGCCTCGACCCAGATGATCGCCACGCTGTTCGACGGCATCACCCGCCACAGCCCCGAAGGCGTCGCCTTCAAGGCGCGCTGCGAGGAAGTCGGCTTCCAGAACGCCGTCAAGGAACGCGACGGGGGCACCATCGGGTTCTAGATTTGCCGCCCACTTGACTTCCAGCGAGGCCATCGCCTGCGCCCCTTCGTGCCGCCGATCGACCCCATCGGAAGGTCGGCTCCGGCCCCGATTGCGGGCTATTCTGGCCGAGGCCCGAACTGACGTTCATAGCCAGGAGCACTAAATCGCTAGCGCGATATTCGGCTGGTACTGGGCCATGGCGAGCCTGGCTGCCAGCCAGGATTCCATCGCTATCCTTGTGGGCTCTGCTTCCTGATCATTGGGGTTCCAACGACCTCAACACAGGAAGGAGCTTTGCCATGACGACGAACACGATCCAGCCGTTGCGCCAGCGCATGATCGAGGACATGACCGGGCGCCAGCTCACGACGGGGACACAGCGAGGCCACATCCGCGGCTGCCGGCGATTTGCCGCCTTCCTGCAGCGCTCGCCGGATAGCGCCACGGCTGAGGGCGTTCGCCGCTTCCAATGTCCAAGCCGGGCAGGAAGGCCAAGAAGGGGAGCAAGGCCAAGGCGCTAACGTAACCGCCTCGGCCATGCCTCGACCAAGGCTGGAAGTCGCGGACATCTTGCGCGACTTCGGCCCGGCCTGGCGTCGGGCCAACGCCGGCCATGTCAGCCTGCAACAGATGAAGGTGATGAGCGCCATCACGCGCTGCCGCACGGCAGCGTTGGGAGGGCATGTGGCGCGCTGTGAACCCTGCGGGCACACCCAGATCGCCTACAACTCGTGCCGCAACCGCCATAGCTACAAGGACTATCGCAGCCAAGGCTCCGAGCGCTACAAGGCCATGACCCTGGAGACCGGCGAGTTCATCCGCCGTTTCCTAATGCATGTGCTACCCAAACGCTTTCACCGCATCCGGCACTATGGCCTGTTGGCCAACGGCAACCGCGCCGCCAATATCCGATTGGCGCGGGAACTCCTCGGCCAACAACCTGCCGCTGAAACGCCCAGCGAAACGCCCGAGGACGAGCCCTCCGAGGATCCCGAGGCGCCTCCCAAAAGCGCCCTACCTTGCCCCCACTGTGGCGGCCCTATGGTCGTCATCGAAGTCTTCCAGGCCGGCTGCCAACCGAAGCACTGCCCAACTCAAATCCCCATAGCTCGCGCTCTGCATCCCGCGATTTCGTGCCTTGGCGCTTCTCGGACGCCGGCAAACAGCGCGCCTCACTCCCAGCGCCTCAACGGCGTCCGAGAAACCTGCACAGCACCAGACGCCCAGGGGTCGAAAGCGGAAGTGCGGGTACCGCTTATGCACCCCAGCACTTGGTCGCCTGTGCTTAGCCCCGCTGTATGACGCTGCCCCCAGGCGGCGCTCGCCTTGGAGTGGTTGGGCGTCGCCACCACCTGGAGGAACGCTCTAGCGTAACGTCAACACCCCGTCCGACACTCGAAGAACAACAGTCGCTGCCTCTACTTCGGTGGCAGGGTCTGGGCGTAGGCCAGGATGTCGACCAGGTTCTGGATCGGCAGGAATCTGAGCGCTGGCATCGGCACGCCGGGATGGCCGTTGCGGATCTTATGCAGTGCCTCCCAGGGGTTCGCGTTGGCCACGGTGCCGATGAATTCGGGATTTGCCTCGCTCTTGAAATTTATGGCCTTGCCGTCGAAGCCGTGGCAGGCGGCGCAGACGTTTTGGAAAACACGTTCGCCGTGACCGGCGTCACCGCGGGCTCGCGACGATTCCTTGTCGATGAAGCGATCGACGTCGTGCTGGCCGCGGGTGACAAATAGCGCCAGGCGCTCGGCGACACTATCGGGAAGCTGCTCCGGGCCGTAGGCGTGGACCTCGTCACGTAGGGCCTTCATGACGATGGCCGGGTTCTTGCCCACCAGGTGACGTAGCCGTGCTTCTTGCCCCAGGGGGGATAGGAAGGGTGGTTCTTGTGGGGCTCGGCGACGTCGATCGCTACCGCCCAGTTATCGTAAAGCCGGCCGCCGAAAGCCACCTCCCAATCCTCGGTCGGAGATTCCGGAATGCCGCCCAGCCAGTCGCGGCTGGGTTCCACCGACATGCCGTGCTCTTGGTTGCTCGCGGTTTGGCTTTGGGCGGTAGCGGGCGAGAAAACTCCCAACCAGGCCGCGGCGGCTGCGCAGTCCACGCCTACAATCATCCATCTTGCAGCAAAATCGGTCATGCTATGGCGCCTTCTCTTTGCTGGTCATCGCAGGTAAGAAAAAGAAGGCCGACCCGGCTTGGGTGATATGCGGTACAAGTGCAGAGTGACGCCGGGTCGACCCAGGAGACAATGAAGA
>PVBE012360569.1_pt1 | contig 54040 bp, 41 predicted proteins | sample 1631181 | NCBI WGS metagenome assembly PVBE01 (sample SAMN08397723, study PRJNA350692) | Marine metagenome, whole genome shotgun sequencing project. | isolation source: water | place: Pacific Ocean | collected 2012-04
CGGCGTTGTCCTCGACGAGGAAGTCCACGCTATCGCTGCGGATGTCTTCGCCAATCACGAACCTCTCGTGCTGCAGGACGCCGTTGCCGTCGTAGATGTTCACCAGCCGCCCCCAGAACATCGGCGGCACGGAGAACGAGTTGAAGGCCAGGCGCAGTTCGGCGGCGCTTCCTCCCTGGTGCGGATCCAAGACGAACTGGCCGGAGCCGTCCGGGTTGTCCACCAGGGTACCGGCGCCTTCAGCAACTGTGACTGATAGCACGACTGTCGTCTGCCCGCCGCCATTGCTGGCAGTGATAATGTAGTCCGTGGCTGGTTGGGTTTGCGCGAGCGTGCCAGAGATGATGCCTGTGGCATCATCCAAGAGGAGACCCGAAGGCAGGCTCGGGCTTACGGTGAAGAGGTCAACGACTCCGTCCCACGTGGGCTCGTTGGGATTAATGGGCACGCCGACGTTGTAATGGGCCGGGTTTGATGGATAGGCGAGGTTCTCCGGAGGGTCTGGCAGGACGGTGATGTTCAAGACGACGGTATCGAAGCCCCCGGCGTTGCTAGCGGTGATCGTGTAGTCCGTGGCTGGCTGGGCCTGCGTTGGCGAGCCATAGATGATCCCCGTGGACTCGTCCAGGAAGATGCCGTCGGAGAGATCCGGGATCACGGAGAAGATGTCCACATCACCGCTCCAGGTGGGGGCATTTGGGACGACTAACTCATCGACATTGTAGACAGCTGGATTCTCAGGATAGGTCAGGTCGGTCGGGGGGGGCGGCAGGACGGTGATGTTCAAGACGACGGTATCGAAGCCCCCGGCGTTGCTAGCGGTGATCGTGTAGTCTGCGATGGGTTGGGCCTGTGTGGGCGTGCCGGTGATCATGCCCGTGACATTGTCCAAGGCCAGGCCGGTGGGGAGGGCAGGGGATACGTCGAATGTCTCTACGACTCCATCCCAGGTCGGTACGTTAGGGGTGATGGGAGCGTCCACCTCGTAGTTGGCGGGGTTTTCCGAGTAAGTGAGATTGCTCGGGGCCGTGAGGCCGCCGCCGTCCCCTAAGCAACCGGCGCTGAGCAGCAAGCACAGGAATAGCAGCAGGGTGCCAGTTCGATGAAGGTGGAGCATGGAGGGGACCCGGTGAGGTTTGCTGGCCTTGTCGGGCGGGGCGCGGTCCGAGTTGAAAAGTGTACCCGTTTAATTGGCCTCAGGTCGCTAGTATGGTTCCGTGATTGATGAGCAGGATTCAGGGACCGGAGACGCCGAAAATCCCGGGAATACCGACGTGGAAGGGACGGCGGAGAGACCGGAGGTCATCGAGGTCGAGGCTGTGCCCATGGATGAAGAGGACGGGCAAGGGGAGGGGGGCGGTGCGGCCGGTGTGGGGCGGGCCTTCGGCCCGATCATAGCCGGGGCCATTATCGATGTGCTCGACCTGGCCACTTTTGGGGCCTATGGGCTCTATGCGGGTTTCGTCCTGGGGTTGGTGGCTGGGGTCTGGTTGTGCCGTTACATGGGCTTGCGCTGGAAGACGAGTCTGGGCCTCGGCGTCCTGTGCGGTGTGTACTGCACGGTGCCTGTTACGACTCCGATTCCCGTGGCGACCTTGATCGGTGCCTTTGCCCGCTACCGTGGGCAAAGGGGCGGGCGCGGGTAGGCGTGATCCTCACCGGAGGGTCGGGGACAGTGTGCGGGCCAGGGTGCGGGCTTTTTTTACGCAGGCGTCGGAGTTGTCGTACTCAAAGCGGCCGAAGCGGCCCAGGGTGTGGAGGTCAGCGGATGCGCACCAGGAGAGGGCGGCTGCCCTCCGTGCGCTGTAGGCGTGGTCGAAGATCACGTAGGCGTGGCGCACGACGGAGCGGTCGGTGAAGAGTACCCGGGGGCGCTCGATCAGGCCGGCCTGGGCCAGGCCGGAGAGCAGGTCCTCTTCCAGGCCGCCGCCCGGTTCGCCGGGTCCGCCGGGTCCGCCGGGGAAGTTCACATCGCAGAGCAGTGAGGCGCGGCCGGCGGGGGCGTTTCCCGCCGAGTAGTTGGAGAGGTAGGTGATGCGGTTGGCGGGTCCCTGGCTGGCATGGGGCAGGTAGACCCAGGAGTACTCCGGTACCTGGTCATGGTCGAGGGCCACCAGCACGGAGACCAGGGAGTTGTAGCTGAGGCTCTCCATGGCCTCGGCCGCCTCCCGGGGCATCTCCGGCAGCAGGGCTGGCAGGTCGGTGAGGGGCAGGGTGCTGACCAGCACATCGAATTCTTCGCCGTTGACGGTCCAGGCAGCGCCCCGGCGGCGCAGCTCCACCACCGGCGTTGAGAGGCGTAGGGCCGGGCCGAGGGCGGAGGCGAGGCCCAGGGAGATGGCGTTAAAGCCGCCGCGGGCTGGGTAGCGGAAAACGGACTGGTGGGTGTAGCCCTCGGTGACCTCACCACGGCTGGCCCGCTGGACATCTTCCAGGGGTGCATCCGGCACGCGGTCGGCGACCCAGTCGCTAGTCAGGTCGGATAGCTCGCGCTTCCAGATCTTCTCGTTGTAGGGATCCATGAAGTGTCGGGCGATGCCGTCGCCGAAACGCCAACGGACCCAGTTGGCGAAATCGGCGGGCGCCCCGCTGCCGTCTGCTGCCCGCGCCTTGTGGGCCCTGACGTAACCCTCCAGGCACTCGGCGTTGACCTCCGGCGGCAAGTCGCCGAGTCCGTTTTCGAATGGATAGCGCACCCAGCGGTCACCGAAGCGAATGCGTGTCTGGCGCTCACGGGTTTCGAAGGCCTCTTCGCCGCCGGTGTGGGACACCATCCAGGCCAGGGTCTCACGGTCGCGCCCGTAGAGGATGTGGCCGCCGGCTGTGTCGTAGGTGAAGCCGGCCAGTTCCTTGGAGCCCATCAGGCCGCCGACTTCCGGCGCCGCTTCAAAGATGGAGATGCTGTCCAGGGGCGCGCCTTCTTCCACCAGGGTGCGGGCCAGGGACAGGCCGGAAACACCGGCGCCTAGGATGGCAATCTTCATCGGGGCAGCCTATCAGCGGGTGCGGATCAGAACACCATCCGCGAGCTGTGCGGAGCGCAGGGTTTCGGCGGCGTCGGCCAGCCAGCGGCGGCCGTCGGTGGTGTAGCCGGCGGTGGGTTTGAGATCCGGCTGGCGGGCGGCGAAGTAGGCGTTGAAGGCGGCCAGGGACAGCTCGCGCCCGTACTTCGCCAGGCAGGAGGCCAGGGCCACGGCGAAGGAGCGTTCCTCGCCCCGCTCGGCAAAGCACAGGCGCATACGCCGGAGCGGCATGCTTTCCTGGCCCGCGCGTTCGTAGACGCGGTACTCGCAATAGGGGCCGCCCTCGGCGATGGTCTGCACGCGGCAACCGGGGAAGGTGCGCGCGATCAGGCCGCCGTAATGGCTGCGGCCGCCCTGGCGGTCGAGGATGGCGTGCAGGCCCTCGGACCCGTGGGCCTGCCACAGTTGGCGCAGGACGCCGGCGGTCATGTTCCAGAGTGTGCGGCCCTTGTTGCCGGTCTCCGCATAGGAAGCGTTCAGCTCGCCGGCGGGGACCAGGCGCACGCCGGCGGCCAGTTGCTCGACCCGGGCAGCGGCCATGGCGCGCGTCAACCGGGCGGCGGTGAGTTCGACGCTGCCGGCTTCCTGGTGGCGCGGGAGGGGCTGGTCCAGCTCGGCGTACCAGGGGTGGCGCTCCAGCAGGGCGGCGGCGGGACGGCAGGCGACGGGGGCTGACTCGAGGATGGCGCGCCCGTTGGCCGGTGGCTGGCCGGTGGCGCCGTTCTGGGCCAGGAAGGCCAGGGCGGTCGTCTCCAGGCGGCGGCGGCCGCGGGGGTTGCGCGTGTGCACACGCTTGGAGTCGGCGACGATGATGTGCGTACGGTCCTGCGCCGGGTCAGCGCTGACAACGCTCTGCAGCTCCTCCCACAGGTGCCCGCAGGTGCGCGGTGTGCGGAAGGCGCTGAAGCCGATGGCCAGGGGGCCGAGCAGGGGGCCGAGACCGGCTTCGTCGATGCCGGCGAAGACGCGCTCACCGCCGTCCGCCTGTTCGTCGGAGGCGCGCGGGTCGGCGAGCTCGCTCACGGTGTACGGTCACCGTTCGTCGCCCGGGCGCCGTCTGTCACGCCGCGCAGGCGCAGTACGCCGAGCGCCACGAGGGCCAGGGCGCCGGCGCCCAGGGAAATCAACTGGGAGGTCGAGAGGGTGCCGTCAAACCACAGACCGCGCACGCTGTCGCCGCGGTAGGCCTCGATGAATGAACGGGTGAGTGAGTAGAGCACCAGGAGTTGCAGGGCAACTTGACCGCGATAGCGGCGGCGCTTGAGCAGCCAGCGGCCGATCAGGAAGAGCAGCAGGCCGTTCAGGCTCATCCAGAGCTGTGTGCACCAGATGACCTCGCCGGCCAGGGAGTGATCGAAGAGGCTGGCCGGGTTGGCCTTGAGCCAGGCGAGATCAGGCACGTGCAGGGTGATGGGAAAGGGCAGCTCGCGCCACCTGCCGGTGACCACGCTGCCGTAGTCGTCGCCGACGAGCAGGCAGCCGATGCGGCCCACGGCTTGGCCGATGAACGCGACGACCAGGCCCAGGTCGGCCACCGGGGCGATGGCCAGGCCCAGGCGGCGCGCGCCGATGAGGCCCAGGGAAACGCCGCCGAAGAGGCCGCCGTACATCACCAGGCCGCCCTCCCAGTAGTAGAAGATCGAGAGTGGTTCGGCCAGGTAGCGCTGGCCGACCGAGGAGGCGCGGGCGATCTCGACGATGACGTAGAAGGCCCGGGCGCCGAGCAGGATGCCCACCAGGCCCCACATGGGCAGGCGTGAGTAGGTCAGCGGATCGCGCTCCGGGTCGTCCCCGTAAACCCCGGCCAACTTGGTGAAGAAGTGCGAGCCGACGACGAAGCCCAGGACCACCATCAGGCCGAAGGACCGGATGGGGAAGCCGATGCCGGGAATCTCGAAGAGGATGGGGTGCATGGGGCGTGGGGGAGGCCGGGAGGGGACTGCGGTCCGGAGGTGCCCAGCCTGGGGCCGGCCTGTGGCCGGCCCCAGGCCGGGAGTTGCGGCCGGGCGCGAGATTGTAGGGTCCAGGGCCCTTGCCCGGAATCGTCCAGGCGCTATCCTCTTGCGCCCTCGTCACCGCCAGGCGGGTGGGCGAGACACGGAACGTTCCATTCGTTCGGGGCCCTCGGGCCCCATCCCCACAGGAAAGGATCCCAGCCATGGAAGCCCAGCAGAACCGGAAGGTCTTCGTTGAGGGCCGCTATCGGAAGCTCACCCGCGATCTACCCCAGACCGTTTTCTTCTGCCCGACCTGCAAGGGGCATCCGCGGCGGCGCAAGAAGTGCTCGCGCTGCGAGGGCTTCGGCAAGCTGACGCGTGACTCCGTGCAGGAACTCGTGGGTTGGGTGCTCGGGGCCGAGTTCAAGACGCGCAAGTCGAAGTTCCACGGCGCCGGGCGCGAGGATGTGGATGTGCGTATGCTGGGCAGCGGCCGCCCGTTCATCATGGAGTTCATCAACCCCAAGGTGCACAGCATTGATCTGGCCGCGGTTGAGGCGGAGGTCAACCGGCGCAATGAGGGGCGCCTGGAAATCCTGGGCCTGCATTGGACCGAGAAGGCGCGCGTGCGCGTGCTCAAGGAGACCCACCACGCCAAGGAGTACGAGGCCGTGGTGGATGTGGAGGGCGAGGCGCTTACCGAAGACTTCGCCCAGGCCCTGGCGGAACGCCGCACCGTGGAACAGGACACGCCGGAACGGGTGGCCTATCGCCGGGCCGCCAAGACCCGCGAGCGGTGGGTCGAGTACCTCTCCGCGGAGGTGGTGGAAGGCGCCGCGGCGGAGGACACGCCCGAGGGCTGCACCGCCTTCCGTGTGCGTGTGCGCTGTGAACACGGGACCTACGTCAAGGAAGCCATCAGCGGCGAGGGCGGCGCCACGCGCCCCTCATTGGCGGATCTCGTCGGCCGGCCCTGCAAGTGTCGCACGCTCGATGTGCTCGCCATCCTCGATGATGCGGGCAGCGAACCGGTGGAGGTGCCCACGATCCAGCAACCGACCGGCTTTGGGAAAGGTGTCTAGTTCGCAATCACACCCGGGCCCGCATCTAGGCGAGTGAGCCGCTTGCACGTTCTGTGGTGGCGTCCGGTGGCGTTTGGTGGCTGGTGTGCGCTAGACCACGACACCCATGATGTCCGCCTCAAAGACCAGGCGCTCGTCGACGAAGCCCTGGGTGGAGTAGGTGAACATCTTGGAGCGGGCGCGCTTCACCTGGGCGGCTATCAGCAGGCGACATTCCGGCTGCACCGTGCCGCGGAAGCGGGCGCGGTCGATGCCGCCGAAGCCGGCGAAAATCTGTTCACCGCTGTGACGGTGACGCAGGTAGTCGTAGGAGGAGAGTTGGGCGGCGGCCTCGACCATCAGGGCGGCGGGGAACAGGGGGCGGCCGGGGATGTGGCCGCGGGCCCACCATTCGTCGCTGCGGATGTCCTTGTAGGCGATGAGCAGGGGCGTGTCCGGGGCCTCGTGGAGCAGGCCGTCGAGCATCTCGAACTCATGGCGCTGCTGGATCAGCTCGCGCAGGCCCTCTCGGGTGACGACGGTCTGGCTGAGGTCGAGGGCAGCGAAGTCAATCAGGGGTTCGGTGGGCATGGGAGGAGGCGCTGGTTACTCGTGAGGCCGGAGGCTGGGGCGAAAGAGGGCGCTGGCGGCAGCCGTCTGGCGCGGTGGACAAGCGGCAACTCAGGGTACCCAGCCCCGGCCGCCGGGGAGTAGGCTCTGGCCATGGATCAGGAACAAAAACTTCGGGCAGCCTCGCGCTGCGTCCACGCCGGCTACCGTGCGCGAGGGGATGGGTCGGCGGAGGAGCGGGCGGTGGCGCCGCCGCTCTCCCGCAGCTCGACCTTCCTCCTGGACGATGACATCTACGGGCGCATCCTCGACGGCCGTTGGAGCGAGGACTATCTGTACACGCGCTATCGCAATCCGACGCTGGATGTGGCGGCGCGGCGCCTGGCCTCCCTGGAGGGGGCCGAACGCAGCCTGCTGTTCGCCTCGGGGCTGGCGGCCCTGCACGCGGCGGTGCTCGGCAGTGTGCCCGCGGGCGGACGCATCGTCGCCGCGCGGCAGCTCTACGGAGGCAGCTGGGACATGCTGCGCACGGGCTTTGGGGAGCTTGGCTTTGAGGTGCTCTTCGCGGATGTGACCGCGCCGGACTCCTTTGCCCGGGCCCTGGAAGAGGCCGGGGCCGCCGCTGCCGACCTTTTCGTGTGCGAGAGCGCTTCCAATCCGATCCTGGCCCTGGCGGACATCCCGGCCCTGGCCGAAGCCGCCCATGGAGTCGGTGCCCGGCTGCTGGTGGACGCGACCTTCGCCACGCCGCTGGGCCAGCGACCCCTGGAGCTCGGGGCCGATCTGGTGATGCACTCCGCCAGCAAGTACCTGGGCGGACACTCGGACCTGATCGGCGGTGCGGTCTCCGGCAGCGAGGCCATGACGGATGGTGTCTGGACCTGGCTGCGGCGGGCCGGGGGCTGCATGGATCCGGGCGGGGCCTGGTTGCTCGACCGGGGCATGAAGACCCTGGCCCTGCGCATGGCCGCCCACAGCGAACGGGCCACGGCCCTGGCGGAGTTCCTGGCCGGGCATCCCCAGGTGGCCGCCGTGCACTACCCGGGCCTGGCCAGCCACCCGCAGCACGGCCTGGGAGAGCGCCTCTTGGACATGCCCGGGGGCATGCTCTCCTTTGAGGTGGTGGGCGGCGATGGGGCGGCCCTGGCCCTCCTGCGGCGTCTGACACTCCCGCTGGAAGCCACCAGCCTGGGCGGTGTGGAGAGCCTGGTGAGCCTGCCGTTCAACACCTCACATGCGCGCATGGACGACGGGGAGCGCCTGGCCGTCGGCATTCGCCCGGGCCTCGTGCGCGTGTCCGTGGGGATCGAAGATACGCAGGACCTGATCGAGGACTTCGGGCGAGCGCTGGGATAGCTTGCGCGTGCCGGGGGACCCGGAACCGTTCAGGATGCGACGGACGAACCGGGGATCAGCCAGGTGCGGCGTTCGGCGAGGTAGTAGAAGGCTCCGGCTTTCATGGCGGTGGTGATGTTGACGGCCCACCAGACGCCGGGGGCTGCCCAGCCGAGGTGAATGGCGAGGAACCAGGCGATGGGGATACGCAGCAGGTTGCCGGGGCCGGCGACCCAGAAGATCGGGCGCGTGTGGCCGGCGCCGAGCAGGACCTTCTCGTTGACCGTTTCCACGGCGACCAGGATCTGGGAGAAGCCCAGTATCCAGACGTAGGTCAGGGCCTCTGAGAGCACGCCCTCGTGCTCCGTGAAGTGCGGCAGGATCAGAGGCCCGGCGGTCAAGAAGACGAGCGTGGCCAGGATGCCGGCGGCGCTGCCGATGCGACGCACGCTGGACATGGCGTCCAGGGCGGCTGCCGGCTGGCCTGCGCCCAGGTTGCGGCCCACCAGGGAGGAGCCGGCCAGGGCGATGCCCAGAAAGACCGGGAAGGCGGCGCCCTCGAAGATGTTGAAGCCCAGGCCCAGTCCGGCGATGGCGTCGCGGCCCAGGCGGCTCATGACCAGGGAGAAGAGGACCCAGTAGGTGCCCGCCCACATGGCCGTGGAGAGGGCCGGGGGGATGCCCAGGCGCAGGATAGCGAGCAGGCGCTCCGGGCGCAGGCGACGCTGGCGCAGGAAGGGCACGCGGAACATGCCATGGAGCAGGAAAAGGCCGAGGGAGACTGCCACCAGGCGCGAGATGGCGGTGGCCATGGCGGCGCCGCTGATGCCTCCGGCGGGGATCGGTCCCCAGCCGAAGATCAGGATCGGATTCAGGATGAAGTTGAGCGCGACGGACAGGATCACCAGGAAGAGCGGCACACGCGTGTGCCCCATGCCAATGAAAATGTTGTCAACCAGCGGGGCGAAGGCCAGGGGCAGGATCCAGAGGTAGATGGTCGAGAGGTACTCGTTGGCGAAGGCGCGCGTGGCTCCTGTCAGGCCCAACCAGCCGGTTATGGATGGGGTCAGCAGGCCGCCGAAGAAGCTGAGCAGCAGGCCCACCGCCAGGGACAGCAACACCGCATGGAAGACCACCGAGGAACGCTCCTGTGGCTCCTTGGCTCCCGTGGCCCGGGCTACCAGGGGCAGGCAGCCGGCCACGGAGATGAAGATGAAGGCGAAGTTCATCACCAACACGAAAAAGGAGGCGCCCACGGCGGCCTGGGCGTCGGGGCCGAGACCCTGGATCCAGTAGTGATCGTTGACCCGGTAGAGGTTGCTGCAGACGAAGGAGAGGATCGTCGGCCAGGCCAGGCGCAGCACATCCCGCGTGCGTGCGGGGATCGCGGCTTGGGGTGTCACGGGCGCATGCGAATGTACACGGAATCCGGGGCGGTGCTCTTCAGGTCGAATGTGACCTGGCCCCTGAGGCGCCCGGCGCCGTCCGGCAGTTGGCTGGTGGCGGTCACCCGATAGCGGCCCGGCGGCAGGAAGCGCACCGTCGCCCAGCCGTCGTAGCCCGCGGTGGCGTCCACCACGCCGCCGTTGCTGCCGAAGCCGCGCAGGCGCGCGTCTGGCACCGGGCGGCCATCGAGCTCCTGCGCCATGAAGACGACGGTGCCCGTGGCGGGGATCACGGTCTTGGGGAAGTGCAGCGAGGGGGCGCGAAAGGAGAGTCGCTGACCGTCCACCAGGGGGCTTGTGGGCGGGCCGAAGATGATGTGGTATTCGCCGTCGGGAACGGCCGGGAAGAGGTAGCCACCGGCGGCATCGACGGTGGCCTCGAGGCGTCGGCTGGAGGCTTCATCCTGGAGCGAGACGACGAGGCCTGCGGCGGGTCGCCCCTGCGTATCGAAGACGTTGCCATCCAGGAAGCCGGCGGGCTCCAGGCGCATGACGATGAAGGAGTCCGCCCGGCCCTCGACCAGCAGCACGTTGTGCCTGGCCGTGGTCATGTCCGCCGACCTGGCGACCAGGGAGTAGCCGGCCAGGGGCACCTCGGGGATCTCGAACAGGCGCTCACCCCGGCTGAACTCCAAGGTGCGCGTGGCGGCCAGGTCCTTGCCGGCCAGGACCTGGCTGGGACCGATCTCCAGCGTCCAATGGGTTGGGAAGGCGACGCCCGGGGCGGTGGTCACCTCACCGCGCAGGGTGCCCGTGCCGTCGAAGGAGCGTTTGACATCCGGGCGCGGTGCGCGGGGCGCGCGCGCCAGGGTGTCCAGGACGCTCGGGCTGCGCGGGGAATCAGCGGCGGGGGAGAGGTGGCCTTGCGCGCTCTCGGCGGCGGTTGTCCCCTGGGACGTGTCCGGGGCGGGCATGGGCTCCAGGCCGCCGGGCGTTTGTTCCCCGGTGCTCCCCCGCGTGGCGAAGAAACCAGCCATTGCCAGGATCAGGGCCAGTCCGACGATCAGCACCAACCGGCCGTTGCCGGCCAGGGCCCGGGAGGTCGGGACGGCTCCGTGGCTGGCAGGCCGAGGCCGGGGCGAGGGGGGGGAATGGAAGGGCCCGGACGGGGGCCATCCGGGTTTCTCCGGGGCCTGAAGATGGTCAACCTTCCGGGGCCCCGTGCCGATGGGGGTGATGTTCTTGAGTCTTAGCACCATGTCCGTCGCCTGGGGGGCAGTACGATCCCGGGTCCTGTCAGCCCCCTGCCCAGGTGAAGCAACCCTCGATCCTACCCCGCACCCTCTCCGGGAGGTAGCGCCCCATGACCAACGCCTTTCGCACCCGTCCCCTCCACTTGATTCTGGCCCTGGCCCTGGCGGCCGGCGGCACCCCCCTGTTGGCCTCCAGCGGCCCGGGCGGTGCGCTCGAGCCCGCGCCGGCAGCCTCCTCCAAGGGCCGCGTGATTGTCATCGGCTGGGACGGCGCCGACGGCCCCACGGCGGAACGGCTGATGGACCAGGGCCAGCTCCCGGCCCTCTCCCGCCTGCGCCAGAGCGGCACCTTTGCCCACCTGGCCACCACCAACCCGGCGGAATCACCGGTCTCCTGGGCGGCCCTCAACACGGGCACCAACCCGGGGCGCACGGGCGTGCCGGGCTTCGTCAAGCGCAACCTCGTAGACGGCCATCCGATCCCCGGGTTCGGACACCTGACCCAGGAGGACCGGGCGGTTGACGAGTTCGAGCTCGACGGCCTGCTCGGGCTCCTGGTGGAGACCGATGAGAACACCCTGGTCCTGGGCACGGGCCTTGGAGTGCTGATCGTCTTCTTCCTGCTCTTCGCCCTTGTGTTGGGCATGAACCGGGTCCTGGCCGGCGTGCTCTCCCTGGCGCTGGGCGCGGCCGGAGCCTTTGGAGCCCAGGTGGCCCGCGGACTGGTTCCCAGCGAAGTGCCGGATGTCTTCGGCAATCCGATTCAGGAGGAGGGCTTCTGGGCCACGGCCGGACGCGCCGGTGTACGCAGCGTGGTGGTCGATGCGGCCATGGCCTTTGATCAACCCACGGTGGAGAACGTCCGCGTGCTGGCCGGCCTGGGCGTGCCCGATTCCCGTGGCGGCATCGGCGATTGGTTCGTCTACACCACCAGCGAGTATCGCTTCCAGCGCCCGCCGGAAGGCGAAAGCACTTCCAGCGGCGGCACGGTCTTCAAGGTCTTCGAACGCGAGGGACGCATTGAGAGCAGCATCTACGGCCCGAAGAATTTCTGCGAGGCCGAGCGCCTGGAGGGCGAGCTGGATGTCCTGGCCGAGAAGCTCAAGGATCCCAACATGGGATTCCAGGAGGCCAGCGTTCTGCGCGAAGGGCAAAAGGCCCTCAAGGCCGAGCACAAGAAGGCCCGGGGCGAGCGCTTGACCCAGCCGCTTGTGGTGGTGAAGAAGGGCGATGGCACCGCGGACATCACCATCGGCGCCGAGACCCAGAACCTGGCGGAGGGCGAGTGGTCTGACTGGTATCACCTGTCCTTCGAGCTCAACTCCCTGATCAGCGTCTCGTCCATCACGCGCGTTAAGCTGGTGAAACTGGACGAGCCCCACTTCGAGCTCTTCGTGAACACCCTGGATATCGACCCGGAGGATCCCATCTTCTGGCAGCCGATCAGCCAACCAACCGACTTCGCCGGCGAGCTGGCGCGCATCTCAGGCGGGCCCTATGAGACCATTGGCTGGGGTTGTGTGACCATGCCCTTCAAGGACAAGGAGATCGATGTGGAGACCTTCCTTGAAGATGTGGAGTTCACGCTCGCCTGGCGCGAGCGCGTGACCTACGCCGCCCTGGAACGCGCCGACTTCGACGTGCTCTTCAGCGTCTTCAGCGTGACCGATCGGGTGCAGCACATGATGTACCAGTTCCACGACCCCACGCACCCCATGTACGACGCGGAGAAGGCCAACAGCGTGGTGAACTTCTTCGGGGAGGAAACCGCTCTCAAAGACGTGATCCCCGCCATCTACCGCCAGGCCGACCGCGTGATGGGCAACATCATGGAGCGCTTCGTGGGCCAGGGCGACACGCTGCTGGTCTGCGCTGACCACGGCTTCCAGTCTTTCCACCGGGGCATCAACATCAACAACTGGTTGGCGGAGAACGGCTTCCTGGCGATCAAGTCCGGCATGACCTCGCGCCAGGACAAGACCTTGGGGTTTGTGGACTGGTCCAGGACGCGCGCCTACTCCCTGGGTCTCGGTATGATCTACCTGAACCTCAAGGGGCGCGAGGCCAACGGCATTGTGGATCCCGCCGACGCTTCGACGGTAATGGATGAGATCGATGCGGCCTTCCTGGCCTCCGTCGATTTCGAGACCGGCAAGCACATCGGGCGGGCCACCTTCCGTCTACAGGAGATCCACGAGGGCCCCTACGCGGATCGCGAGGCCGACATGATGTTAGGCTTCGACGCCACCTTCCGGGTTTCCTGGTTGACCACCCTGGGCGGCATCAAGCTCAAGAAGGGCGAGGATGGCATCTACGGCCTGGGTGCTTGGATTCAGAACAACACCAACAACTGGTCCGGCGACCATGTTTCCGTGGCTCCGGATCTCGTCAAGGGCATGTTCTTCAGCAACCGCCCTCTGCGCCTGCCGAGCGGTGGCCCGGATCTCCTGCACATGGCCCCGACTGTCCTCTCGCTGGTGGGTGTACCGATCCCCGAGCACTACGACGCGCCGCCCCTCGAGTTCGAGTAGGGAACCCGCCTGAACAGGGAGGGGATGCCGCCCGCTAGTCCCCGGACTGGGAGCGGGTTCCTAGTGGCTGAGGCCGGTCCACTCGACGCTGGCGACACCCTCCAGGCCGGCGATGGACTCGAGCATCTCCGGGGCCTGGTGCTTGTGGCGGCAGCGCACGTGGAAGACGAGCTTGAAGGGCTCGCCCGTGGAGGTCTGGCGGCCGGACGTGTCCTGGATGCGCACGCGGTGGGTGCTGAGGACCGCCGCCACATCTTCGGACAGGGAACTCGAGCGCCGGCCGCTGCCGCGCACCACGACGCGCCGGTAGATGACCGGCGAGAGCCCGCCGGCGATCCAATCCAGGATGATCAGGACGACCACGATGAAGGCCGTGGCGACTGCCGCCAGGCCGTAGGAGCCGCCGCCGATGACCACGCCCAGGCCGGCCACGGACCAGACGCAGGCGCCGGTGGTGATGCCGCGCACGATGTCGCCCGAGCGGATGACTGCGGCGGCTCCCAGGAAGCCGATGCCGGTGACAATGCCGGCGGCCAGGCGTTGGGGGTCAAAGACCACGTTGACGCCGTCGGTGGTGATCTCGGCCACATGGCGCGAGGCCAATACCAGCACAGTGGAGGTCAAGCACACGAGCACATGGGTGCGTAGGCCCGCTGGACGGCCGTGGATTTCCCGTTCGAAGCCGATGGCACCGCCCAAAACGATGGCGAGCAGGATGGGAGTCAGATCCAGGGCGATGGCCTGGCGGTAGATGCTTTCGAGGTCGATCATGGCGGTGGCGTTGGAGCCTGGGAGGGTGATACCACCGCAGGGAGGCCGGGGGCAAGTGTGCTCTAGACCCGCGCGCAGACTCTTGGGGGTGCCCCTCAGGCAGCCCACAGCGGCCGTCGGGTCTGGGCTCGCTATCTCGGGTCCCCGGTCCTAGGCTTTGACAGCAACCATGAAGTTCCATTGGAAAGTGCTCTTGTGGATGGTCGCCGGCGTGCTGGTGGGCCTGGGAATGCAGCGCCTCTTGCCGGCTCCGGCCTGGAGTGGTGCCAGCTGGCAGCAGGCGCCCGGGGGCCTGGAGCTCCTGGCGGCCCGGGGCCCCGCCGCCAAGGCCAAGCTGGTCGTCGGCGGGACCTATGGGGAGGCGCTCCTGTGGCGCGGTTCCGACGCGGAAGAGCGCCTGCCCCTGGCACAGCCGGAGGATTTCGCCGCCCTGTTGGGGCTTGTTTCCAACGGGGATGTGGTGTGGCTGGTGCCGCGGGGAGTTGCGGGAGCGGTCGCCGAGCCGCTCTCCCTGACCGTGGGCATGGATCCAACCTGTGCCCGCGCGCGCTGGATAAAGCCCTTCACTTTTGCGGCGGACATCTTCCTGGCTCTGCTCAAGATGTTGATCGTGCCGCTGGTGATGAGTTCGATCATCACCGGCGTGGCCGGTGTGGGGTCACTGACCGATCTGCGCCGCCTGGGCACCAAGACGTTCAGCTATTACATTTTCACGAGCCTCCTGGCCATCCTTGTGGGCCAGGTACTCGTAAACCTGATCAAGCCGGGAGACGGTGCGCAGTTGGGGCTCTCGACGGAGGGCGTGGCGGCCGCTGGGACCGAGGAGTCCTTCATCGATATTCTGAGGCGCATGGTGCCCAGCAACATCATCGAATCCATGAGCAGCAACGGTGCCATGCTGCAGATCATCTTCTTCGCCCTGCTCTTCGGCTACTTCATCACGCGCACACCGGCGCCCCACGGCGGGCGCATGCGCGAGTGGTTCGCCAGCCTCTTTGAAGTCATGATGCGCATGGCCGAGGGCATCCTGAAGCTCCTGCCCTACGGCGTCTTCGCCCTGCTGGTCAAGGTCGTAGCCGGCACGGGCTTCGGCGTCTTCAAACCGCTCTTGCTCTACATGGGCACGGTCACCGCGGCGCTCCTGATCCACGCCTGCCTGACCCTGCCGCTGATCGTGCGCTTCCTGGGCCGCATGTCTCCGCGCCGCTGGTTCCAGGCCATGTCGCCGGCTCTCATGACGGCCTTCAGCACCAGTTCCTCAAGCATGACCCTGCCGGTCACCCTGCGCACGGTGGAGCAGCGCGGGCGCGTCAGCAACAAGGTCAGCTCCTTTACCCTGCCGCTGGGCGCCACCATCAACATGGATGGCACGGCCCTCTATGAGTGCATCGGCGTCATCTTCCTGGCCCAGTACTACGCCTCCGCCGGGGGCTATGAGTTGACGCCCACGGCCCAGGCCACCGTTGTCATCCTGGCCCTCCTGGCCTCGGTGGGGGCTGCCGGCATCCCCTCTGCGGGCCTCGTGATGATGCTGACAATTCTCTCGACCCTGGGCCTGCCCATCGAAGGAGCCGCCCTGCTCCTGGCGGTGGATCGCCCCCTGGACATGCTGCGCACGGTGGTCAATGTCTGGTCGGATTCCTGCGGAGCGGCGGTCATCGCCCGCAGCGAGGGGGAGGCCGGCCCCCTGGAGGCCGGCGCCCCGGCCTGAACCGGGCCGGAAGGCCGCCTGGCCCGGTCGGGGCCGCCGTGGCCCTGCCGGGGGCGCCTGGCCCTTTTCGGCTTGCCGGGCTCTGCCGGGGGCCGCCTGGCCCTTTTGGCTCGCCGGGCCTTGCCGAAGACGCCTGACCTCGCCGCGGGCGCCGGGGACGACGCATGGGGGGGGCGGCTGGGGCTGTCCAGCCTGTGGCCATGGCGGCCGGTTGGCGTTAGAATCCCCGGCCCGGATTCGGGGGCGAAGCGGCCTGCTCGCTCCCAGAAAAGCGCCCTAGGCGTCCGGAAACGCTGCTTTGACCACAACGATGACCAGCCGCCGGTTCCTCCGCCGGCCCAGCCACTACGGCTACGCCACCAAGACGCAACCACAACGCCACCAAGACGATGCAACAGGAACTCCTCGAACGCCTGACCCGCTCCCTCGCCTACATGCTCCGCCATCAACCGGAGGAGTTCGACCTGGAGCTTGATGAGGAGGGCTTCGCGGAAGTGGAAGATGTGCTCGACGCCCTCTCTGATCGCTTGGATGTGGACGTTGAGGAAGACGACCTGATGAAGGCCGTGTCCTCGGGTGGGGGCCAGCGCTATCAGGTTGATGATGGCATGGTCCGGGCCCTCTACGGGCATTCGTTCCACGTGGAGGCGGGAGAGACCACGCGGCCGCCGGAGCTGCTCTACCTGGGCGTGGGAAGCCGTGACGCGGAGCGTGCCGAAGAAAACGGCCTACGCGCCGGACGCCGGGCCTATCTGCACCTGGCGCTCAACGCGGACGATGCCCGGGAGATGGGCCGTCGCATCGCCAGGGACTACGCCGTTGTAACGGTCAACGCCCTGGACGCCTGGGAGGCGGGCTGCGCTTTCTACGATCGCGGCTCCCTGTTCCTGGCCGATCCCATTGACCGAGAGTTCTTGGAGGTGGGCGAGGTTCAACACGACGGTATCGTGCGCGAGCGCAGCGGGGGCCGGGACGGCCGCGGCAGCGGCCGCGATCGCGGCCGGGGACGCGATGGGCGGCGCGGCGGAGGCGAGCGTGGCGAGCAGCGCGGCGGGCGCGGCCGTGGACGCGGGCACGACGGACGCCGCGACGAACGCCCGGCGCGCGACGAACGCCCGGTGCGCGACGAACGCCCGACGCGGGACGAACGCCCGGCGCGGGACGAACGCCCGGCGCGGGACGAGCGCCCGGCGCGGGAGGAACGCCCCAAGCGCGAGAAACGGCCCCAGGCCCCGGCGGCCCCCGCTGGCGCGGGATTCGGCAGAGGCATCCTTGCGGAGCCCGAGTCCGTGGCTTCCGAGCCCGTGGCTTCCGAGCCTGCGGCTCCCGAGCCCGTGGCTTCCGAGCCCGAGGCTTCCGAGTCCGTGGCTTCCGAGCCTGCGGCTCCCGAGGTCGCTGAGGTTGAAACTGCGGCTCCCGAGGCGGTGGTCAGTGAACCGGTTACGGAATCCGCCGCCGAGAAGCAGGCAGCGCCTGCCGAAGAACGGTCATCCTCCGGGTTCGGAGCCGGGATCTGAGCTGCCGAGCCTGCTAGGGCGGCATCCATGGCCACCTTCCCCGTGCTGGAGCGGTTGCCCGGCGGCTACTTCCTGGAGGAGAGCCCCCGGGGCGTGATGGCGGTCCACGGAAGCGTGGCCACCGCCCTGCACGGTGTGGGTTTCGGTCCGGAGAGCGATGGGCACCTGCGTCTCAGCCAGTTGTCCGGGCGGCGTCCGCTCTTCGAGCTCGACACTCCGGGCGAGACCTTTCTGCTGCGGCGCTTCTCCCACGGCGGCCTCCTGCGCTGGGCCACCGGCAGCCGTTTCCTCGATGCCCAGCGCCCCTTCCGCGAGCTGATCCTCTCCGATGAGTTGCAGCGCATTGGCGTGGCGACCCCCACCATCGTGGCCGCCCGTGCCCGGCGCCGGGCCGGAGCGGGCTGGACCCTCGATCTCCTCGTGCGTCGCGTGGATGACGCGCTGGATTTGCGACAGGTTCTGGACCTGGTGCGCAGCGGGGCGTTGCCCCGGAGAACCCTGGCGGGCCTGGCGCGTGCCGCGGGAGATGTTCTGCGTCGGCTGCACGGGGCGGGCTTCTTGCACCGGGACCTGCAGCCGGCGAACCTCTTGGTTCAGAGGGAGGGGCTCGGTTCCGAACAGCCGACACTTTGGGTGCTGGACCTGGACCGTTCCGACTTCCGACGCGGTCTGAACGACAGCGAGCGGCGCCGTAACCTGCGGCGCCTCCTGCGGCGTATCCTGCGCGATGATCAGGAGCGCGGCACTTCCCTCTCGCGCACGGACTACGTCCGTTTCATGTCGTTCTATGATCCAGAGGGCCAGCGCTGGAAGGGGGACTGGCGGGCGATTGTGGCCGACCAGCAGCGCGGGGGCCGCGTCCACGGGACTGGCTGGGCCCTGGAGCGCACCTTCGCCCGGCGGGACGGAGAGACACCGGGACCGTCTGATTCAGGGCGCGCCTGAGCCGTCGTCGACCGGTTCCGTTGCCCGCAGGGAGAGGTGCACCAGCATGGTGGCGAGCCACACCAGGGAGCTCGCCAGGTGCAACCACAGCCAGAGCGTACGCCAGGCTTCTCCCACGGAAACCTGCAGGAGATAGGCGGAGAGGACCATGGGCGCGAAGGTCGAAACCAGGACGAGGCCCGTGGTCCGGCGTTCGGTGGCTGGCCCGCACAGGTGTGGCGAAATGTGCTCCTGCCAGATGGCGGCCACGGCCCAGATCAGGAGCGGGGCGCAGATGATGTGGAGCGAACGCAGTGGATCTTCCAGGGGGTGGCTTTCCGGCCCGAAGTCGCCTTCCCGGCGGGCTCCGTAGCGCAGGCCGCCGTAGAGCAGGCCGCTGATGCAGACCAGGCCGTTGGCTGCGTGCGTCAAGCGTGCGCTGGATCGTTTCACGGGAGTTGGCCGGTTACGGGCTTGGGCTCGGGCGCCGGCGCCGGCGCGGGCACTGGCTCAGGCGCGGGCTTGGGCTCGGGCTCGGGATCGGGCGCGGGCGCGGGCTTGGGCTTGGGCGCGGGCTTCGGCTGGGGCGGCGCCAGCAGCACATTATGGGAGGCCAGCACGCGGCGCGCGGCCTGTTCCGTGGCGCGGCAGGTGAGCGTGCAGCCGGCCACGGTGCGCAGACTCTTGCCGATGCGCAGGGAGTCATCCAGGGGAGCGCCTTCGAACTGGATGTAAAACGGACGCCGGGGCAGGTACTCCCGGGGCTCGCTGAAGGCCAGTACCTCGATGCGCGCGATGCGGCCCTTGGGATCCACCACCACCATCAGGGTCTCGCGCTTGGAGCGCACGCGATGGGTCTCGAACCAGGCCGTGCCCACGGCCGTGAGCGCGCCGGTTTTGGGATCGGTGCGCGTGGCGTGGTAAGGGTGCACGACGGCGGTCAGCAGCCGGGAGCCGGCGGCTTTCTCGATGGCCGCCCGTTGCCGCTTGTCCAAGAAGAACGTGCCGCGCTCGACCTGGCACTTGGGGAAGGCCAGCTCCAGGGCTTCCGCGAGGGTCACGTTCTCGCCCGCGGCGGCTGCCGGTTGAGCAGTCCCGTCCCCGGGGGCCGCGGCCCCGCTGCCCACCAGGCAGGCGCAGAGGGCCAGGGCCCCGGGCGCCAGGCGCAGTTTCCTAGAAGACATACCCCAGCAGGAAGGTGGTCACATCATCGCCGTCCCCGTCACCGTAATCCGTGTGGTCCAGCTTGAAGACCAGGTTGTCCAGGGGGCGGTAGTGCAGGCCATAGGTCAGCGCGGTGGTGTCGTTGCCGTCGTCTTCGTCCAGGTCCTCGTAGCGCAGGAAGGGGTAGAGGGCCTCTTCGCCGTCGCCGCCGAGGAGGTCATAGCCGAGTTCCGCGTAAGCACCGGAGAGGTTGATGTCCCCGTCGTCGCGGTCGTCGACGCCGGCCACGGCCAGCATGCCCCGGGCCCAGAGGGGGCCGGCGCGGTAGTCGCAGTGGGCCTCGAAGATCTCCGTGGCCATGTCACCGTCGCCCTGGTCCTGGCCGGAGTCGCCCATGTAGGCGGACACTCCAAAGCGCAGGCCGGGTCTGGCGGTGGTCTCCAGGGAGGCCACGGCGGCGAAGTCGTTGGCCAGGGCCCTGGCGCCCTTCTGGCGGCCACCGCGCAGGCTGTCATCAGCGAAGCCCGTGCCGTCCATTCCGTTGACGAGGAAGAGTTTGTAGTCCCAGCTACCGACGGCGCCAAAGATGCCGGCGCCGTTCTCCCGGGCGGTGGTGGGAATCAGCTTGGACTCGATCACGGAGCGGTTGGCGGCCAGGAAGGTCGTTGGCTCGTGGTATTCGTTGACCAGGCCGAGGGGCAGGAGCATCAGGCCGACGCGAGCGTTGAGGGCTTCGCTGCCGCCCAGCCAGTCGAGGTAGGCGAACTCCACGGAGAGCTCGTTGACGTGCTCCATCTCGATCTCCGAGTTGAACACCCAGTCTTCATTGAAGCGGTAGCCGAAGTAGAACACGGCCCGATAGAAGTCGAACACATCGTCCTTGGCCGCGCCGCCGAAGTTCTGATAGCGACCCTCGCCGTAGCCGCCGATGGAGAGGCCCTGTTGCTTGCTGTAGATCTTGGAGGCCGCCGGGCCCAGGCCGAAGGCGCTGCCCTCGGCCTCCGGCATGATGTCGGTGAGCTGCAGGCTTTCGAGCTCCTCGGCCAGGATGGCGATGCGGCGCTCAAGCTCCGACAGGGAGGTGTCCTGGGCGCCGGCATCGCCCGCCAAGGCCGCCGCCAGGAGCGCTACGCCGGTCAGGCGCGTGATGTGTTTCGTGGGGAGTTTCATAGTCATGTTCTCGGTCTTGCTTTTGGGGGAAGTGGCTCACCGGAGGGCGCTGCGGTGAGCGCAGGTCCCGTGGGCCGTTTGGCGTTTCAGTTCCAAGGAGCCTCTCCCGCGACGGGAAAGGTGAGTTCGATGTCGTCGGTCAAGGGGCGCAGGCGGCCGCTGAAGCCCGGCGTGGCCACGGCACGCAGGGTGTCTCCCCGCCAGTCGAGGAGCAGGAGTTCCACCGGGGGAAGCGCTTCGGGAGAGCTCGCGCGTTTCTCTTGCCAGGCCCAGGCCTCCCGCGGGCCCATGACGAACAGGGCGGTGGAGAGGCAGTCCGCGTCCAGCGGCGAAGGTGTCCAGACCGTGCAGGACCCGGTGGTCGCCGCAGGGTGGCCGCTGCGCGGGTCGAGGAGGTGGCCGAGGGCCAGGCCGTCGGCGGCCAGGCTCCGCTCGGAATTGCCGGAGGTCGCCAGGGAGCCTGCGGAGATGGTCAGTTCGAGTACCGGGCGCTGGCGGTCCCGGGGATCCGCGAGGGACAGGCGCTGTTCCCGGGGACCGAAGAGGGCGAGCTGGCCGCCGAGGTCCAGCAGGCCCGCTTGGGCGCCGCTGGCCGCCAGGGCGGCCAGGGCGTCGGCCAGGCCGGCCCCCTTGCCGAAGCCGCCCTCATCGAGCAGCGGTCGGGGGGTGCTGCGCCGATAGCTCTGGCCCTGGAGCGTTCCGCGGCGCCAGCCGGAGGCTTCCCGGGCGGCGGTGAGCTCCGTGGGGGAGGGCACGCGGCCCCTGCCGCGCAGATCCCAGGCGGCCACCAGGGGGGCCAGGGCCGGATCGAAGGCGCCGGAAGTGGCCCGCCACCAGTGGTCACAGCGCGCGAGATCCCGGGCCAGGAGCGGCGAAAGGGCCCGGGCTACATCCGGCGGCGCGGCGTTCAAGAGGGCCAACTCGCCGGTGTTGCTCCAGGTGGAGAGGCGTTCCTGGGCCGCGAGCAGGGCGCCGAGAGCCGCCTCGCTGGCCGCCAGGGCCGCGCTCCGGTCATGGGCGGTGATGGTCAGGCGCAGGTGCGTGCCCATGAGCGCCGCTCGGCGCTCGACTGTGGCCGGGCCCCCAGGGTGTTGGATCCGGGCCGGGGCGGGCGGGACGGCCTGGGGCGCGCAGAGCAGTGCTAGGGGCAGGAGGATCACGACGGGGGGATACTAGTGCGTAATGAGACTGGCTCGCAAGAAAAAAGCGGGCAGAATCTCATCCCCGGTGGAGAGAGGGCGGCGAGCGGGGCAGGGTTCGGGCCTCACGGCCTATCTCAGCAGCCGTTCCCGGCAGACCCGATCACGGACACGCGGTATCACGGATACGCGGTATCACGGATACGGGGTATCACCGATACGGGGCATCACCGATACGCAGCCGCGGACAACCGGGGCATTCCAGGAACCGCATCGTCACCGGCGCAGCGAGGCGCAGGCCGCGGGCCAAGAGCGGTGGCTGCGGCCTAGTCCTTTCCACGGAAACGGGCCCGTGGGTAGACCGGGCCTTCCGGGGAGAGCACGGACTGGAGCAAGCGCGTGGTCCACAGGCGGTGGCGGCGGCGGTGGACGGGGTCGCCAAGGCGTTGGTTGACGCGCCGCATACGGCGGCGCAGGTCGCGGATCAGGGCGCGGCCGGAGTCGCCTTCTCCGGCCGCGTCGAGGATCAGGGCCTGGGTGCCCACCACCACGATGCGGTCGGATAGCTCGCAGCCGCAGCGCTCAATGGCGGCCATGGCCGCCGCGTTGGTGTGGGCGGCACTGGCCAGGCCGGGGGGCGCGACCTCTGCATTGGGCCCTGCTGGGGAATCGTCTGAGGAGACCGGGGCGTAGCCGCCGGCGGTCAGGAGTTCGATACGCGCGCGGATTGCCAGGGCCAGGGCCAGCAGGCGTCCCTGGCCGAGATCCTCGGCCAGGCGGCGTGAGCCCTCGACCATGGCCCTGGCCCCGGGGCGCCCGGCCTCGGTCAACAGGATGCCGAGGAAGACACCGGCCAGGGCCTGGCCGCGGCGGTCATCGATGCGATCAGCCAGGAGCATGGCCTCCCGCAGGCTGTCCTCTGCGGCCTCCACCTGGTCGGTGTCCAGGAGCAGGGCGCCCTGGCGGGCCAGGCTCTCGATCAAGAGGCTCATCTCACCGGCGGCCCGGGCCATGCGCACGGCCCGGCGGGCGGCGGCCAGGGCGCGCAGGTGGCGGCCGGCCTGGCGCCAGGTGCGGGCGCGCAGGAGGTGCAGGGCTGCCCCAACTCCCAAATGGCCCAGGTGGCCGCCAGACCCTGGCCCGCTGGCCCGGCGCAGCGCGGACGCGGCTCGGGAGGCCCTGGCCAGGGCCTCCTCCAGCCGGTCATCGAGCACATCGACCACGCCCTCCGCCAGCAGGGCCTCCGCCAGTTGGGGATCATCGGTGGCCAGCTCCCGGGCTCGTCGGGCCAGGGTCCGGGCCTCCTCCGTGGCGCCCACCTGGCTTTGAATCAGTGCCAGGCGGCGCAGGGCCTCGCTGGAGGGCTGCGCCAGGCCGGAGCTTTCAAAGAGCTCGACGGCGTTGCGGAACAGACCGCGGGCCAGGCCCAGGCGGCCGGCGGCGGCGGCCTGGCGTCCGTGGAGCAGGTAGACGCGACCGGCGAGGTCCGGAGCTTCTCGGGGGTCCACCTGCAGGTCGGCCAGGTGTACCAGGACCTCCCGTTGGCGCTCCCGGTGGCCGAGGCGGTCGGCGGAGTCGGCGGCGGCCTCGAGCAGCTCCAGGCGCAGGCGCGTCGGGGAATGGGGTTCGTCCGGGGCCGAGGCCGGCTGCTCGGCGGACTCCCAGGGCGGCGCGGCGGGGCCGTGGGATTGGGTGGCGGCTGCGGCGGGCGGAGACTCGGCCCGGGGCGCCTCCAGGGCCTGGAGGCCCCACAGGCAGAGACGGTGCACGCGGGCGTGTTGGCCGCGTTCGCGCACGGCGGGCAAGAGCTCTCGCACGGCCGCGAGCAGGGGGCCGCGGGCATCAGCCCGACGCAGGTGCCAGGTGCGGCGGAAGGTGTCGCCGAGGGATGGGCGTTCTCCCGCCGCCGGAGCGAGGGCGGCGGCCACGGCTCCGTGCAGGCGCCTGCGGCGCTCCGGTCGGGTGCTCCCGTAGACGAGCTCCCGGGCGGCGGGCAGGGTGAAGCGGTAACGGCGGCCGGTAGAGGTGAGCCAGCCGAGGGCACCCAGGCGCGCGAGCAGCTGCTCGATGCCGATGGCCTGGCTGGATTGGTCGGCCGCCAGGCCTCCGGCGTGGAAGGCCCGCGCCAGGAAGTCCGCCTCCAGGTGGGGGGCGGAAACCGCCAGGCGCTGGAGCCAGAGGCGTTCGGTGGGCTCCAGGGCGACCAGCCGTCGTCGCAGGGCCTCTTCCAGGGAGCGCGGCAGGGACAGCTCCTCCGGATCGCACAGGAGGTGGAAGCCCTGGGGGCCGGGCTCCAAAGCGCCCCGGGCCAGGAGGTCGCGCATGATCTCCACGGCCACGCCGGGGTTGCCGAGGGTACGGCGCATGAGGACGCGGGCCAGGCTGGCGCGGGGTTCGGCGGCGGGGAAGAGGGCGTCGACCAGGGCGCGCAGGTCGTCCTCTATTAAAGGAAGGAGGGGCAGGCGGGCGTCGTCTCCGCCGGTTGTGCGGCGCAGGTCGGCCAGGGCCGCGGGGCGGCGGGGGATGGCGTCCGTGCGGGCTCCGAGCAGGCACAGGAGGCCGCCGGGCCTGTCGTCCGCCAGGCGTTGGAGCACCGCCAGAGTGCCCTCGTCAGCGCGCTGGATGTCGTCGATGAACACCAGCAGGGGCGCGGCCCGGGCCAGGGCGCTGAGCCAGCGGGCCAGGGCTTCGGGGATGGCCATGGCCGGGGCGCTCTCCGGCGACGGGGCCAGGGCCAGGACCAGGGCCGAGGCGGCGGAGGGGGGCAGGAGCTCCGCGAGCAGGGCGGCCTCCCGGGGGCCGGGTGCCGTGGACCGGGGAAGGCGCAGCCAACGCTGCAAGAGGCGCAGGAGTGCCTGGCAGGGGCGTTCTTCCTCCAGGCGTCGACAGCGGCCGTAGAGGACCAGGGTCTGGCTCGTGGGCCCGTGGGCTGCGCGTTGGCTGCCGGCCAGCGGGGCCGGAGCGGCGACTTCGCCTCCCAGGCGCGTGCGGGCGGCGAAGTGGTGGGCCAGGCGCGAGGTTCCCATGCCGGCCTGGCCTTCGATCCACAGGAAGGGAGAGGAGTCCCGGGTTTGCCAGGCTGTCTCCAGACGTGCCAGTTCCGCCCGGCGGCCCACCAGGGGGGCGAACTCGGGCGTGATGCCCTCGCCGCGGCTGCCCCGCCGGTCGGCGGAGGCGAAGGAAACGCGACTGCGCCACCAGGGGCCGGCCTCCTGCTCCTCCAGGCGCCGCAGGAGTTCCGTCGCCGGCGGGCGGCTCTCGGGAGAAGCCACCAGGAGTTCCCGAAGCAGGTGGTCGAGGAAGGGCGTCAGCTGGGGGACTAGGTGCGAGGGTGGCACGAAGCTGGCTTCGGAGATGGCGGCCAGGAGCTCGTCTGCACGCGTGGCGGAGTCCTCCGGCGTGGCCGTGTGGAGGGCGGCGTTGCTGGTGGAATGGGCGAAGGAGACATCGCCCGTGTAGGGGTGCTGGCCCGTGGCCAACTGCCAGGCGCAGAGTCCCAGGGAGAAGATATCGCTGGCGGCGCCCGGGACCTGTCCACGGGCCTGTTCCGGCGAGAGGTAGGCCAGGGTTCCGGGCTGCGGCCCAGAACTTTCCTGGTGTCCGGTCTGTGCTCGCCCCAGGGAGGTCGCGTAGCCCAGGTCGAGGAGCACCGCCCGGCCTTCCGCATCCAGGCGCACATTGGCCGGCTTGAGGTCCCCGTGGCGCCAGCCGGCGGCGTGCAGGGCGACAAGGGCGGCGGCCAGTTGGCGCAGCGTGGAACGCAGCAGGGGCTCCGGCAGGGGGCCATCGGCCTCCAGCACCTGCTGGAGGCTGCGTCCGGGGATGAACTCCTGGATCAGCCAGTCGCCGTGGGCATCCCGCCCACGGGCCAAGGCGGCGGCCAGGTTGGGGTGGGAGATGGCGCGTCCGGCGGCTGCTTCGCGGTCCAGGGCCGCCGCGTGCCGTGCGTGCTCCGGGGTTCCGGGAGCGGAGGAGAGCAGCTTGACGGCCACGGCGGTCCCGGCGGGGAGGGGTTCCCGGGGATCATCGCGCTCCAGGGGGGCCGTCAGGACGGCGCGCCAGACCACGGCGCTGGAGCCGCGGCCCAGTTCGTGTTCCAGGGTGAAAGTGGGGCAGGTGGCAGACACGGTGGGGGGCCAGGTGGTTTTCGGGCGCCCGCGCCTATGATAGACCTGCGGGCGGCGCCCTGTACCCTGGGGCGTGCGGGGAGTGTCCCACTTTTCAGGTCTCGCACGGCGCATCACCAACCCTCCCTTCCTCAGACATATTCAACAGCAGTGACGCTCAAGGTCTACAACACACTCACGCGCTCCAAGGAGGTCTTTCAATCCCTCGAGGAGGGCCAGGTTCGCATGTACAACTGTGGGCCGACGGTCTACAACATCCAGCACATCGGCAATTTCCGCGCCTTCCTCTTTGCGGACCTCCTGCGGCGCTGGCTGGAGGCTTCCGGATATGCCGTGCGGCAGGTGATGAATATCACCGATGTGGGGCACCTGACCGACGACGAGCACGACGAGGGCGAGGACAAGATCGAGGCCATGGCCCGGCGCGAGGGCAAGGACCCCTGGGCCATCAGCCGGGAGTACACGGAGAAGTTCCTGGCGGACATGGGGCAACTCGGTGTGCGCGAACCCGAGGCGCGGCCGCGGGCCACTGATTACGTGGAGCCCATGGCGAAGATGGTGCAGGAGCTGATCGAGAAGAACTTCGCCTATCAAGTCGGCGGCAATGTCTACTTCGATGTGACGCGTTTCGAGAACTACGGCAAGCTCTCGGGCAATCGCCAGGAGGACCTGGAGGCCGGGGCGCGCATCGCGGTCAACGAGGAGAAACGCAACCCGGCTGATTTTGCCCTCTGGAAGAGTGATCCCTCCCACCTCATGAAGTGGGAGACTAACTTTGGGCCCGACGGCTTCCCTGGCTGGCATGCGGAATGCACCGTGATGGCCATCGAGCTCCTGGGAGAGTCAATCGACATCCACACCGGCGGCGAGGACAACATCTTTCCGCACCACGAGTGCGAGATCGCCCAGAGCGAAGCCTGGACCGGCAAGCCCTTCGCCACCTATTGGATGCACACAAAATTCCTGCAGGTGGACGGCGGCAAGATGAGCAAGAGCCTGGGGAATGTCTATACGCTGGATGATGTGGTCGAGCGCGGCTACACGGCGCGGCAGCTGCGCTTTGCCCTGTTGCGCGGCCACTACCGCCAGCCGTTGAACTTCACCTGGGATGCCATGGTCGCTGCCAAGAGTGCCTTGGAGGGGCTAGACGACACTGTGCAGCGGCTGCGGGAGGTGGTCTGCGCGGATGGAGCAGGCCTGGCAGCGGAAGCCGGGATGGAAATCGTGGACGAGGCGCGGCGCAGCTTCCAGGAAGGTCTGGACGATGATCTCAATGTGCCGCGGGCCCTGCCGGGGCTTTTCGCCCTGCGGCCGGCCGTACTGGAGAATCAACTCGGCAGCGCGGCTGCGGCCCAGGCCCTGGAGTTCATGGAGCTGACCAATGATGTGCTCGGCATTCTCGACATGAACGAGTGCTTCATCGATGAGGAGGTCGAGGAGCTCATCGAAGCCCGCCAACAGGCGCGCGCTGACAAGGACTTCGCCGAAGCCGACCGCATCCGCGGAGAACTGGAAGCCTGTGGCATCGTCTTGGAAGACGGGCCCGAGGGCGTACGCTGGCGGCGGTGTTAGCAACGAGTGGGTTCCCGTTCCTGGAAGCGCGCCATTGCCTTGCGCCATTGCGCTCTTGGCCTCTAGCCTAGGCCTGTCCGCGCTGGCGATGATTGTGTTCCCGAGACCTGTCCCGCATCGTCGCCACGCCTTGCGTTCCTAGCTCGCATCGTCGCGGCGGCTTGCGTTCCCAGCCCGCGTCGCCGCGGCGCATTGCGTGCCAGGGACCTGGCCTCCTCGCGGCTCTATTCTGCTTCGCCCTGTTGGCGGATGTTGTGGTCTCTTTCGCGGGCTTCGCGGATGAGCTTGTCCATGCGGTCGCTGTAATCGGCGCTGTCGTCGTAGGTCCAGCTGATGCGGGGAACATGGCGCGTGTCCAGGACGCGGCCCATCTGGCGTTGGATGAAGCCGCCGGCGTGTTCGAGCATGTGGGCAACCTTCGTACGGTCGGCGTCATCGCCGAGCACCGAGTATGATATCTTCACATTGCGCAGGTCGCTGCTGAGCTCGACACTGAGAATGGTGACGAAGGCCGAGCGTGGGTCTGCCAGCTCGAACTGAATACAGTAGGCCACGCGCTCCTTGATGCGCGCCTGCAGGCGTTCGATGGTTCGCCGATTGGCCACGGGCTGGCGCGGCGCCTAGCCGAGCGTGCGTTTGGTTTCGACGGTCTTGAAGGTCTCGATGATGTCGCCTTCCTTGATGTCGCGGTAGTTCTTGAGCACGATGCCGCACTCGAACCCTTCGCGTACTTCCTTGGCGTCGTCGGCCTCGCGCCGCAGGGAGCCGATGGCGCCCGTGTGAACCACGGTGCCGTCTCGCAGGATGCGACAGCGATCGCTACGCCTGACTGTTCCGTCCTGCACCATGCATCCGGCGATCAGGCCGAGCTTGGAGGACTTGAACAGGCGGCGAATCTCCACATGGCCGGTGGTCTCTTCGCTGATTTCAGGTGCCAGGGAGCCTTCCATCATGGCGCGCAGATCGTCGAGGATCTCGTAGATCACGCTGTAGTGACGGATGTCGAGGTCTTCGCGTTCTGCGGCGGCACGGGCCTTGTCGTTGACCCCCACATTGAAGGCCACCAGCAGCGCGTCGGAGGTGGAGCCGAGTAGCACATCGCTCTCGGTGATGGCGCCCACGCCCGCGTGCAGCACGCGCACCTGAACCTCGTCGTGAACGAGCTCCTCGATGGCGTGGCGCAGAACCTCGACGGAGCCTTGCACGTCGGCGCGCACGATGAGGTTGATGGTGGTCAGATCGCTGCTGGCCACAGCGTCCATCAGGGAGGCTGCGGTCACCGTGCGCCGGCCGGCCAGGGAGGTGGCGCGGTTCTGGCGTTCGCGTTCCTCGGCCACTTCCTTGGCGCGGGCGAGATCGTCCACCACGTGGAAGGCGGCACCCACGCCGGGCAGGGAGGAGAGCCCCGAGACTTCCACCGGAGTCGCCGGACCGGCTTCCTCGATGATGACTCCGTGGTCGTCGTGGATGGAGCGCACCTTGCCGTAGCCCTCGCCGGCCAGGATCACATCGCCGCGCTTGAGGCAGCCGTCCTGGACCAGGAGGTGAGCCACGATGCCCTTGCCCTGCTGGATCTCCGCTTCGAGCACGACGCCGCTGGCAGCCCCGGCGGGATGGCAGTTGAGCTCAAGCACATCGCTCTCGAGATAGACGCGCTCCAGCAGTTCCTCGATACCGGTACCCTTGAGGCCGGACACTTCCATGATGGCCGTGCTGCCACCCCAGTCCTCGGGGATCAGGTCCAGGCCGGCCAACTGCTCCTTGACACGCTGGGAGTTGGCTTCGGGCTTGTCCATCTTGGTCACGGCCACGACCACGGGAGTGCCGGCGGCCTTGGCGTGGTTGAGGGCCTCCTCCGTGTGGGGCTGAACGCCGTCGTCACCGGCCACGACCAGAACCACGATGTCCACGGCCTGGGCGCCGCGGGCGCGCATGGCGGTGAAGGCGGCGTGGCCCGGGGTGTCGACCACGGTCAGGGGGTGGTTGTGCTCGGTGACCACCCGATAGGCGCCGATATGCTGGGTGATGCCACCGGCCTCGCCGTCGGCCACCTGGCTCTCGCGGATGCAATCGATGAGCGTCGTCTTGCCGTGGTCCACATGGCCCAGGAAGGCCACCGTGGGGGCCCGCGAGGTGAGCTCCTCGTCCTCGACGGCGGCGCGTTTCTCCTCGAGCTCGGTGATCAGGCTCTGCTCGGCGGCGATGTCCTCGCGCAGGTCGAGTTCCACGTTGAACTCGTGGGCGAGCAGAACGGCCGTGTCCTCATCCAGCAGGGAGTTGATGTTCACGGCGCCGAAGCCGAGCTGCTTGAAGGCCGTATGCAGCATCTTGTTGGACTTCACCGAGAGCGCTTCGGCCAGCTTCTTGACGGTCACCGGCATCTCCACCAGGACCGTGCCGTCCTTGAAGGGCGAGGTGCCCGGATCGATCAGCGGCGCCGCGGATTCGCGACCGTCGCCGCGGCCGCCGCGGCGCCCGGGACCGCCGGGGCGGTTGCGACGCAGGAAGCGACCCGATTCGCGCTGGCGCAGCTGGGCGGCGGTCAGACCGCCGCGGCTGGCTCCGCCACCGCGCCCGAGCATGTTGCGCGGGTCGTGGGCGAAGGAGGGCTGCACGTCCGGGATGGCCTCATCCCGGGACTTGAGGCGGCGGGTGTGGGGCCGCTTGGGCTGGTTCGCCGCGATCTTTGAGAGATCGACAAATCCGACCACCTTGCCTGCCGGGGAGTTGGGCCCAGTTTCCTCCGTGCCCTCCTCGGTCTTGGCCTTCCCCGTGTCGTCCGTTTCCGCGGCCGGAGCCTCGGCTTCCGGGGGCGTCGTCACTTCTTCGGCGACCGCACCCTCTCCGGTAGCCGCTTCGCCGTCGGCGGAGGCCGGGGCTGCGGCGGGACTCGGAATCACATCCGCGTCCTGTGTCGGGCCCTCTACCTGGGCCGAGGACTCCGCGGTCTCCGGTGCATCCGCAGCGATGGTCTCCGCGGCAGCTTCCAGCGGAACTGCAGAGGCCTCGGCGGGCTCCTCTGCCGGCACCTCGGGAGCAGCTACCTGGGAGGGTTCAGTCGCAGCGACCTCGGCCGGGGCTTCCTTCTCGGGAGCCTTCTTCCTTTTCTTCTTCTTGCGCAGGACCAGGCCCCCTGCGGATGAGTCGGCGGATGCTACGCCGGTGTCGCGTACCAGGCCGTGGGCTTCCAGGGTGCCCTGGATCGTCAGGAGCTCGCTGTCATCCAGGGCGGACATGTGGCTCTTGACATGGGAGAATCCCAGGTCGCGTAACTTCTTTGCCAGCGCCGGACCGGTCATGCCGTAGTCCTTGGCCAGCTGGGTTACTCTGATCTTCGTACTCAAGGGATCAATGGTGGGGGCTGTCGGGAAGGTGAACTGGTGTTCTTGCTAGTGCTCAGCCGTGGCTTCCGGGGCGTGGGCGTCCGGGGCGTGGGCGTCCGGGGCGGGGGCGTCACTCTCGGGAGTGTCCGTGGGTGCGGGGGAGGCGCTCTGGTCAGCGGCGGCCTCGTCCGCCGGAGCTTGACTGTCGCCTTCGTCAGCGGAGTCCTGGAGCGTGCCTTCGGGGCCGCCGGCGGAATGCTCCTCGCCATCGGCGCCTTCGAGCTCCGCCCGCGTCTTGATGTCCAGGTCCCAACCGCACAGGCGGCTGGCCAGGCGCACATTCTGTCCGCGCTTGCCGATGGCCAGGGATTGCTGGTCCTCGTCCACGATGACCACCGCCGCGCGGCGGTCCACATCCGGATAGATGTTGTCCAGGTGGATCGTGGCCGGCTTGAGGCCATTCAGGATCAAGGTCTCCAGGGAATCGCTCCAGCGGATGATGTCCACGCGTTCGCCGCGCAGCTCGTCGATGACAGCCTTGATGCGCGAACCGCGCACGCCGACGCAGGCCCCGATGCAGTCGATCTTCGGATCCTGGGAGATGACGGCCATCTTGGTGCGATAGCCGGGCTCGCGCACGACACGCTTGATCTCGATGACACTGTCGGCGATCTCCGGCACTTCGAGGGCGAAGAGGCGTCGCACCAGGTCCGGGTGCGTACGGCTGAGCAGAATGCGGATGCGGGAGCCTTCCTTGCTGACCTCAACCACCAGGGCGCGGATGCGATCACCGGGGGTGAAGGTCTCGCCGCGCACGCGGTCATCCCGGGAGAGGTAGGCCTCGGTTTTGCCCAGGTTGACCACCAGGAAGTCACCCTCGAAGCGCACCACGACGCCGTTGGCCAGGCTGCCCACGCGCGTTTCGTAGTCGTCGAACAGGATGTCGCGCTCGGCTTCGCGGATGCGCTGCTGCAGACCCTGCTTGACGGACTGGGCGACGATGCGTCCGAGTTGATCCATGTCGAGCTCGTACTCCTCCTCGTCGTCCTCGATCATCATCTCGCCGGTCTGCCGGTCAATCCTGACGACTAGCTCCTCACCGGCGCCGAGGCGCTTGCGTACGCCCTGGGCCAGGGATTCCTCCAGGGCCAGGAAGATCACCTCTATCGGGATGTCCTTGTCGCGGTGCAGGACATCAATCATCCGCAGCAGATCTGAGCTGTTCATGGTGACTGGGGTGGCGGGGGATTGGGGGTGGCTGGGTGAGTGCGTATAATATGAAAGGAAGAGGGCTGGCCCTCTTCCGGTTCCGCGCCCTCGCGCGGACGATCCAGGGTCTTTGACGACTCAACAGTTTGCGAAAAGCCCAGCGCAGAGTCAACGCGGCGAGCCCGTCGAATCGTGATGAGTCCACCGAAAATGGGGCCCTGGGGGTGTATCGGGGACGCTTTTCAGTCCGGGTACGACTTCTGAGTCACCTGGGTCAGACCCTGGCGATCGGGTTTCTGCTCGGAGCCGGCGTGTCGCAGGGGCCCTCGCAGACCAGCACCGACTTTGTGGAGGCGGCCCTCACGGACCTCGCATCCCCGGACGCGGCCGTGCGCGGAGCGGCGCTGGAGTCCATCGGTCTTCCGGAGTTGGCGGGTGTGCTGGATGGCGAGCGGGCCGCAGCCCTGGCCGCCGTAGCCCGGGATGATCCCCGGGGAACCCTGCGCCACAAGGCCCTGAGCGCCTTGGCCGGTTTGGGGGCCGCCCACGGCGGAACGGCCTTGGCGCGTCTGGTGACGGAACTACCGGTGACGGAAGCCACCGCCGCCGCCCGCGGCCTGATCGCCTGTGTGGGGACTCCCGAGGAGCTGTCCGCTCTGATCGGGCCCCTGGTGTGGGCCGGGCTGCGTTCTCCGGCGGAGGCCGCGGGGGCGCCCGCAAACCCCGGCGATTCCGGCGACCCCGCAAGCGGGGCGGGGGCCGGGCTCGCGGCCTCCCCCGGACACACCGCCCCGGAGGCCCTGGCGGTCTTGCTGCCCAGCTGGGGCGAGCTGATCGTGGAGCGGCCCGCAGGCGGCCTCACGCCTCGGGAGCGAGCTCCCCTGGTCGCCGCCACGCGCCATCCCCATCCGGCGGTGACCAGGGCGGCGGACCGTACCTTCCGAGGCCTGGTGAACCGGTTCATGGCCCGGGGCGAGGGGCAACGGGGCCTGGAGGTGCTGACGGCCCTCGGGCGCGAGGGCCTGGATCCGCGCATGACCGCCTACCACGGGGCGCGCCTGGCCCTGGTGGGCGGACTCGACCCCGCCGAGGTGCGCACGGCGGCCCGCGTCTGCGGCGGAGCCGGGCGCGCGGGAGCGGGCGCCGGGGCGGCACCGGTTTTTGGAGCGGCGCCGGGTTTCGCCCCGGGTACGGGCGCCGGCGCGGGCGGCGGCCCGGGCGGCGGCCCGGGCGGCGAGCGCCTGTGGACCTTCCGCTCCTTGTACCTGGAAGGCCTGGGCGAGCTGGCCGCGGGGAAAGCGCGTCGGGCCCGCGACCTCTTTCAGGATTCCGCGGCCGTGCTGGCCCGGCTCTTGGCGAGCCGCGAGGACCTGGGCGCCGGCGGACCGGCTCCGGGCTTCGAAGAGGCCCTGCACCACCGCGCCCTGGCACACCTGGCCACGGCGGTGGCCATGCTGGTGGAGGGTGTGCCGCCCGAGAGCGCCACGCTCGTGATGCAGGCCCGGGAAGCACACTTCTTCAGCCTGCTCTACCAGGCCCAGAATACGCGCTCCGGTGGTTCATCCGGCCAGGGGTGGGACTCGGTCCTGACCCATGAGCTGAGTCCCCTGCGCCTGCTGGTTCCCCGGCAGCGAGGACTCTGGTCAGCCCGCCGCCTGCGCGAGCTGTCCCTCGACCTGGGCGCCCTGCTGGCCAGCGTACATCCCATGGAAATGCCCGGCTTCGAGCCGGCCACCGGGGCGCCCAGGCTGGCGCGACTCCGGGGCCCTGGCGGGGAGTCAGCGGCGGGCGCCGCTGGGCCTGATGGTGATGGGAGTGCCGAAGGTGAACCGGGTGCGCCGGGTGCCGCTGGCGGCGCGCAGGGCGCGTCCGCCGGATCAGACCAGGGGGCCCTGGATCCGATCACTGATCCGCTGCAGGACGCCCAGCGGGTCCATGTCTTCCAGGACATCATCATGGCGGAGACGGAGCAGCTGCAGGCGTTGATCGTCTCCCTTTGGGAGCGGCAACGACTCGGGGCCGGGGGGGGCGGGCTGTCCGCCGCCCAGGAGCAACGCCTGGGTCAGGCCCGGGCCCGCCTGGACGAGCGCCTGCGCACGGAGCTGCTCGGGCCGGAGCGCGTGCCCGACGAGTACAGGAAGTTGCGCGTGCCGTCTTCCCTGGCCCTGCGCCTGGCCCGGGACCTGCGCGCCGTCGGTGAACTCGGGCAGGCCCGCAGCCTGGTGCGCGCCCTCTCGGAGGATCTGGCGGCCAGCGGCCACCACCGGGAGATGCTCTGGGGGCTGGAGCTGGAGGCGGAGGTCGATTTGGTGGAGGGGGCCATCCTGACGGATGCGGGTGAGCCGCAGCAGGCGGAGCGCTTCCTCGAACGGGCCGTGGAGCGCCTGGAGGGGCTCGAAAAACTGCTCGTCGAGCGCTCGGCGGGCACGCCCCGCATGCTGCGCGGCCTGCGTGACCGGCGCTGCGATGCCCTGGTCAGCCTGGCGGTGAATGCCAATGTGGTTCTCGGCCAGCCGGAGCGGGCCCTGGCCTACTTCGAGCGCGCCCACGCTCTGCGCCAGGATGACTTCACCAACGTGCTGCTGGCCTGCTATCGGGCGCGCTCCGGGCGGGCGGCGGAGGCGCGCCAGATCCTCGATGCCCTGCGGCCTTCACCGGCCACCTACTACAATCTGGCCTGCACCTGGGCCCTGCTCGGTGACCGGGAACGCGCCCTGCATTTTTTGGAGCGCGACCTGGCCGAGAACCACGGCGGCCCGGCGGCCCGGAATCGCCAGCGCGATTGGGCCCGACGCGATCCGGATCTGGCCTCGCTCTGGGGTGCTGTGCGTTTTGAAGAGGTCCTGTTGACGGAGTAGGGGAGGAATCAGGGGACCGGGGCCGGGGCTCCCGGGGATAAAGGCGCCTGGGTTCTCATTCCCAGCTGCTCCTCCGTTACCATGCCGCCCATCATGGGCAGGATGCGACTAACAGGAAAGGGACGCCGCTGGATCCAGGGGGGACACCCCTGGGTTTATCGGGATGACATTGCGGACGGGGATGGCACGGCCGGCGAGCTGGTGCCGGTGGAGGCGCCCTCGGGGGAGGTGCTGGGCTGGGGCCTCTACAGCACTGCCTCACGCATCGCCGTACGCCTGGTGACCCGTCGGCCGGAGCAGCCCAGGCGCGACTTTTGGAATGCCGTTGTGGAGCGGGCCCTGGCGGCGCGTACGGCGGCTGGCCTGATGAATCCGGAGGGGGCCTGCCGCCTGCTCTCCGGGGATGCGGACGGCGTGCCGGGGCTGGTGGTCGATCGCTACGGGACGGCGCTCGTGCTCCAGAGTGGTTGCCAGGGATCGGATCGCATGCGGGACTTCATCCTGGAGTTGCTGGAGGAGCAACTGCCCTTTGAGATCACCACCCTCGTGGACCGCTCCGACACGGGCGTGCGCAAGCACGAGGAGCTAGAAGCGCGCACGGAGATCCTGCGCGGTTCTGCGCAGAAGCCGGTGCTGGTGCAGGAGGAGGCCTTGCTTTACGAGGTCAACCTGCTGGCTGGCCACAAGACCGGGCACTACCTCGACCAACGTTTCAACCGCCAACGGGCCGCCCATGGCGCCCAGGGAGAGCGCGTGCTCGATGCCTTTTGCTACGACGGTCTGTTCGGCATACGCGCCGCCCTGGCCGGGGCGGAGAGCGTGCTCTGTCTGGACCAGTCCGCGGAAGCCGAGGCGCGCCTCATGCGCAACGCGGAGCTCAACGGCGTGGCTGAGCGCGTGAGCTTCGAGAAGGTAAACGCCATGACCGACCTGCGGCGCCGGGCACAGGCCGTGTGCGCCGGAGAAGAGGCGAGCTATGGGCTGGTGGTCCTGGATCCGCCGGCTTTCGCGCGCAGCCGGCGGGAAGTGCGCGGGGCCGAGCGGGGCTATGTGGAGCTCAACCGGCGCGGCATGGAGCTACTCGGCGAGGGCGGCGAGTTGGTGAGCGCTTCCTGCTCCCATGCCATCCGTCCGGAGGACTTCCTGGAGTTTATCGGCGCCGGCGCCCGCGGCGCCGGCTGCGAGGTGTTTCTAAAGGAATTCACCGGTGCCGGGCCGGATCATCCGGCCCGCCTGCTGCTACCGGAGAGCCGTTACCTGAAGTGTGCTTTCCTGCGCGTGGCAGCCGTGTAGAATCGCAGCTCTCGACCCTCTCCAAGATCACCCCCCGAGCATCCCGTCCCGCCCCGTGCTCTGCGCCCGCGGAGCGCCTCTCCATGCATATCTACCTGAACGGTGACGACCACGACTGCCCGCCGGGCACCACCGTGGAGCAACTGATCATCGCCCAGGGCCTTGCACCGACCCTGGTGGCGGTGGAGATCAATCGCGAGCTCGTCCCCCGGGGCGTGCGCGGGAAGCGCGTCCTGATGGATGATGACCGCGTGGAGCTAGTGACCCTGGTCGGTGGCGGCTGAGGCCAGAACATCACAAGAGAAGACAAACATGACTGACACCTCGCTGCATGACGGATCCCTGGTCCTGGGGGATGTGACGCTCTCCTCGCGCCTCTTGGTGGGCACGGGCAAGTACGCGGACAACGGGGAGATGGTCTCTGCCCTGGAGGCCAGCGGCACGGACTGCGTGACCGTGGCCGTGCGGCGCGTGGACCTGGGGGGCGGCGAAGGCCCCAACCTCCTGGGTGCCATCGACCGCGACCGCTTTTGTGTGCTGCCGAACACGGCCGGTTGTTTTGACGCCGAGAGCGCCGTGCGCACGGCGCGTCTGGCCCGGGATGTGCTGGAGACCAATCTGGTCAAGCTCGAAGTGCTGGGGGATACGCGCACGCTTTTGCCGGATCCCGTGGGCACGCTCAAGGCCGCCGAGGAACTGGTCAAGGATGGCTTCAACGTGCTCGTCTACACCTCGGACGATCCGCGTCTGGCGGTACACCTCGAAGAGGTCGGTGTGACCTCCGTGATGCCCGCCGGTTCGCCCATCGGATCCGGCCAGGGCATCCTGAACCCCAATGCCCTCCGGATCCTGATGGAGCTGGTCAGCGTCCCAGTAATTGTGGACGCCGGCGTGGGCACCGCCTCCGACGTGGCCATCGCCATGGAGCTGGGCGCCGACGGCGTGCTGCTGAACTCCGGCATTGCCCTGGCCCGCGAGCCCGTGCGCATGGCCCGGGCCATGGGTGCCGCCTGCCGCGCCGGCCGCGATGCCTTCCTGGCCGGCCGCATCGAGCGCAGGCTCTACGCCAATGCCTCCAGTCCCCTGGAAGGGACCATCGCCGGTTCGGCTGAGCCGCCTGGCGCGGCGGCGGATCCGATTACACCCGGTGCGGGGCTGGCGGCGGGCGTCTGAATCAGGCCGCGTGATCCCCTCCAGCCTGGATGAGGCGCCGTCGGCGATCGAGGGCCTGCCGCCGGGAACTCTGATCCTGGGGGGCCTCCTGCTGCTCTGCGCCTTGGCCTGGGCGCCCCGCGTCTTCCGCCTCCAGGCGCGCCTGGCGGGCTGCGCGCCGCCGCCCCGCCCCACGCCCCAGCCCTGGACCCTGCGCCACCTAGTGGCCTTGCTGGGCCTCCTGGCGGGCGGCGCCCTCCTGGTGGGGGGTGCCCTGACGCTCTCCCTGGATGGGGATACCGGCGCCGAGCCCTCCCTGCTGTTGACCCTGCTGGGCACCGGGCTGGTCCTCGGCCTGCCGGGTCTGGCCCTCGTGCTCTTGGCCCGTCGCAGTCCTTCAGGTGGGCGCGGCCTCCTCGGCCTGGGTCTGCCGGGAGGCACCCGGGCGGCCCTCGGCGGCGCCTGCGCCTGGCTGTTGCTCCTGCCGGGCATCCTGGGCCTCGGCATCCTGTGGCCCGCCCTGCTGGCGGCCGCCGGCCACACGCCCCAGGCCCAGCCCTTCATCGATGACTTCCTGGTGGAAAGCGGTGCCGGCCTGGTGTTGGCGGTCTGCCTGGCGGCTGTGGTCATTCCCTTCTTGGAGGAGCTGCTCTTCCGCGGCTTCCTGCAGCCCCTCTTGGCGGAGCGCATTGGCACGACGGCAGCGGTCCTGATCACCTCCCTGATCTTTGGCGCGCTCCACGGGCTCTCGGCCTGCGGGCCGATCTTCGGCCTCAGCCTGATCCTGGGCACCACCATGGCGCGCACGGGCCGCCTGGCGGGCCCCTGGGCCATCCACGCCCTGCACAACGGTGGCACGCTGCTTCTGCTGCTCACCGTTCCCGAGTTCGCGGAGCTGCTGCCGGAAGGCGGCCTGCTGACGTTTCCCTTCTGAACAGAAACCCCACGACCAATGACTGCAAACACCCTCGACTTCCCCCGCGTCGGTCTCATGCGCACCAGCGAGAGCGGCGCTTTCATCGCCGCCGGCGCCACGGTCACCGGCGAGGTGACCCTGGGCGCAGGGGCGGGCATCTGGTTCGGTTGCGTGCTGCGCGGCGATGATGCGCGGCTGACGATCGGGCCGCGCACAAATATTCAGGATGGCACCATCGTCCACGCCGACCCAGGTGTGCCCAACACCATCGGCGCCGACACGACCGTGGGCCACCGCTGCATCCTGCACGGCAAGTCCGTGGGGAACCGCTGCATGATCGGCATGGGGGCCGTACTCCTCGGCGGCTCCGTGGTGGAGGACGAAGCCCTGGTCGCCGCCGGCGCCGTTGTGCGCGAGAACTTCACCGTGCCGGCTCGCACGCTGGTGGCCGGCGTACCCGCCAAGATCATGCGCGAGCTGACCGATGAAGAGGTGGCGGATATCGCTTCCCGCGCCGGGCCCTATGTGGAGAAGGCGGCCCTCTACCTGGACTGATCAGAGCCCCAGGGCCAGGGGCTCTGGACAGGCGCTGGCTTCGAAGTCCAGGAGCTCCAGTTGCGGCGTCAGGTAATCCTCGCGCAGGGGTTTTTCGCGCACGAGATCCGTCGAGAGGTACTTCTTGTTGGAGTCCGGGAAGAGGGTTGTCACGCCGGCCTCGCCGGCGTGGCGCGCCGCCAACTGCGCGGCGGCCAGGAGGTTGGCACCGGAGCTGATGCCCACGGCCAACTGGGCGAGGGCATCCAGGGATATCATGGCAGCAGCTGAGCACGCCACCGCGGCTAACCTGACAGTTCCAGGCCGGGCGAACTAGTGGCCTGTCAACCGTGGCCGGGGAGGTAGCCGATGGCGTCGGCGCGGGTCCGCATCTCGGCCCACTGGCTCTGGTCCGTCAGGATCTGAACGGCCATGGGGTAGAGGATGTTGTCCTCCTTGAAGATGTGGTCGCGCAGCAGGGCCACCAGGTGCTTGCCCGTGCGGGCCAGCTCGCGCCAGCGTTCGTCGGAGCTGGATTCGAGCATGTGGGCGGCGATGTCGCGCACGCCCTTTTTCATCTGGCGCAGCTCCACATGCTCGGAGCGCATGACCGCAGGCGGGCCGGCCATGCCACGTTCTTCCACTGCGGGGAAGAGCACATCTTCCTCGCGGGCATGGTGGGGCTCCGCGCCGATCAGTGTCTTGCCGAGTTCGTTCAGGGCCTGGAGCGTACTGGTGCGTTCGTCTCCACTGCCCGGATCGTTCGGCGAGACCAAGCCCTCAAGGCGATCGAGGTTGGACAGGATGGTCAGGTGCTCATCCATCAGGATGGCGACCATGTGGCTGTCATCCAGGGAGTCTCGGAAGGCCTTGCGCTCGGAACCGCTGACCTGCATGTGGGCCGAGCACAAATGGCGCATGCCCTCATGGGAGGCGCCGCCCTCGGCCAGCTGAGCTTCGATGCTGGCCAGCTCCTGGGGGTCGGTGTCCTTGAGGAACTCGCGGGCTTCGCGCTTGGCGTCTTCGGAGGTGGAGTCCTGGGTCAGGCGCTTGAGGATCGAGGCCAGCTGTTGTGTCTTGTCCATGCTTGGGAAGGGTCTGTGTCTGGGAGAAGGGGCTTCGTTAGCGCCCTGTTTATCGCTGGTCCGTGGCATTTGCGCCTTGACCGCAGTCAAGCGCCGCCCGATCAGGAGGGGTCGCCGTCGGCGATGGCCTCCAGGGTCTCCACCGCGAAGATGCGCAGGGTGCTGCCGGAGGTCTCCATGATACCCCGGTCCCGCCAGCGGCCGAAGAGGCGCGAGAGGGTCTCCGGTGTGATCGAGAGGTGGGCTGCCAGGTCTTTCTTGGCCAGGGGTAGCTTGAGTTCCAAGGGGGGCGTGTTGCCCATGATGGGCAGCTTCAAGAGGTGGCGCGCCAGGCGTGCCCCGGCGCTGACCGTGGAGAGTTCATCGAGGCGTTCAATGAGCACCGACAGGCGCTGGCAGAGGGAGCCGACCATGGCCGCCGCGATCGTCTCATCAGACTTGAAGAGCTTCATGAAGGACTCGCCACGGACCTCCACCAGTTCCGTCGGGTTGCCCGTCGTGGCGCAGCTGGCCGGGTAGAAGCCGAAGTTGAAAAGGGCCGCCTCGGCGAAGCTCTGTCCCGGGCGCAGGTTGTTGAGGACCTGTTCGCGCCCGCTGGACGAGAGCCGGTAGAGACGCACGCCGCCGGTGCGCACGACGAAGAAGGACCTGGCCGCCTGTCCCTCCATGAAGACCGTTTCAGCGCCCTGGAAGGAGCGCAGCCGGCAGCAGGCGGAGACGCCCTCCACCACATCGTCGGCCAGGGTGCGGAAGTGGGGCAGGCGCTTGAGCGTCTCGGCGATGGCGAGGTGAACCATGGCCGCATTCTAGCCCAGGGGCAGGGGCGGTCAGCAGCTTCCAGATGCGCGCATCCCGCCGGCCCCGGAGAAGACCTGCATCACGGGCAGAAAGTGACGCTCAATCCGTCCGAGAGGTTGTAGCCGGAGGTGCCGAAGCCAGGGTCGCGGACCCAGAACTGGAAGTTCCAGGAGGAGCCGGGGGTTATCTGACCCGCCGGGGAGGGGGGGGCGGCTATATCCAGGGCGCGGGAGGCGCTGCCACTACCCGATGTCATGACTGGAGGCGAGAGGCGGTAGATGCCGCCAGTGACGCACAGCACTCCGTCGCCCAGCGGGAACTGGGTCTGGCCGGGGCCGTAGAAGAAGAGACCGAACTGTCCTGAGGGGGCACTGGTGCAGAAGAGTGTCAGGTCGTTGGAGGACACGGAGGCCGAGCCCGTGGAAGTCATCGAGGCCGCCGAGCCGGAGGAGTTGGCGTTGGCGGTGCAGTAGTTGTCTGGGCCGCAGTCGGGGACGATTTTCCAGAGTTCGCCACCGTAGTGGTGAACGACATAGATTTCGCCGTCAATTCCCTCGCCGAAAGCGGCGGGGTAGCGCAGGGCTGTACCATCTCCAGGGTCGAGATCCGCCGTGTGTTCGCGCAGGTCCGTGGCCACGCCTCCGACCATTTCGAAGGACCACATGCGCCAGGTGCAAAAGTCGGCGAAGATGTAACGCCCCACCATGCCTGGCAGGGCCGTGCCGCGGTACACCATGCCGCCGATGACGGAACAGCCGTCAGTGTGATCATACTCGTGGACCGGATCCGTCAGGATCGGGTTGGTACAGCTGCAGTTGCCCGTGCCAAAACAGGTCGTGCCCTCGCGGCACTTCCAACCAAAGTTGGTGCCGCCGGGCGATCCGCCAGCTTCGAAACTGATTTCTTCGCGGGCACTCTGTCCCACATCGCCGATGTACATGTCGCCCGTGGCGGAGTCGAAACTGAAACGCCAGGGGTTGCGCAGGCCCAGGCTCCAGATCTCGTCCAAGGCCGCGGGGTCACTCAAGAATGGGTTGTCCGTCGGGATGTGCGGCCAGGGCAGGTCCACGTCGAAGCGCAGGATCTTGCCGCGGGGATCGGTCAGGTCCTGGGCGTGGTTGTCCGGATCGCCGCCCACGCTGCCGTCGCCTATGGACAGGTACAGCTTGCCGTCTGGCCCGAAGTGCAGGTCACCCGCCTTGTGGCCCTGATGCTGCTGGGGCAGCGGGCCCCAGATGATGGTCTCACTGGCCGGATCCGCCAGGTCCGGGTCGCTGGCGGAAACAGAGAAACGGGAAACGACAGAGTCTCCGTTGCCACTGCCAGCAGTGTAGGAGATGTAGAAGTAGCCGTTGTTCTCGTAGTCCGGGTGGAAGGCCAATCCGAGCAGGCCTCCTTCGCCAGCATCGTTGACGAAGGCCAGGTGGTCGAGGAAGGCCGGATTGACCACGCTTCCGTTGCGCACGAATCTGATGCGGCCAGGCTTCTCGGCGACGAACAGTCGGGTGGCGTCCCCGGGGGCGTGGGTGACGGTCACGGGCCTCTGGAGGCTGAGAGCTACACGCTCTACGGTGAAATCACCAGCGTTGGCCAAGCCGGTCAAGGAGCCGGCAGCAAGACCTAACAACAGTCGGATCCTGGATGAAGGAGTCATGTGTGGGGGGTGATTACGGGTTGATTGAGCCTGTTTGCTACCGCCCCAATGCTACCTCAACTGGTGAAAACCGGAGGAGAACACCCGTTAGAGTATTCCTGAGGCCGCGCGCGAGGCTGTTTTCAGTCGACTGCTTCACCCCCGCTCTACGCCGATTCAGTCAGCAGAGGGTCGGACCCTTCAGGTCGAACCTGGGAGGGAACTGGGCTAGGGGCAGAAAAAGACGCTCAGGCCGTCGGAGAGGTTGTTACCGACCGGTCCCCCCCCGCCCCCGGGAGGGTCGCGGAACCAGAAGGAGAAGCTCCAGGTCTCCCCAGACGTGGCGCCTCCGGCCGAGCTCAGGTCCAGGACCCAGCTGGGTGTGCCGGCGGCGCCGGTATTGATCACGGGCAGGCGGTTGATGGGAGGCGTCACACACAGGTAGCCGTCCCCCAGGGGCAGGTACTGCTGGCCCGTGCCGTGGAAGAAGATGCCGAACTGATTGGGAGGGCAGTCCTGGGCGTGCAGGCGCAGGTTGTTCTGGCTGATGGAGGTCGTTCCCTGGAACCCCATGCGGGCGGCTGCCCCGGTGGAGTTCTGGGCGGCGCTGCAGTAGTTCTTGGGCGCCGGCGTCAGACAGCCCGGGAATCGGAAGGCCGTTTTCCGGCCCGGGAGCCCGGCGGCCACATTGCTGCCTGCCCGACGCTGCCATCCCAAGGAAGCACCCGCGGAACACCCGGGCGACTCCTTGGGGGGCTCGGCCGAATCAGGGACAGAAGGTGACGTTCAGGCCGTCGGAGAGGTTGTAGCCGGAGGCGCCGAAGCTCGGGTCGCGGAACCAGCACTGGAAGTTCCAGGTCGAACCGGGGGCGATCATGCCGGGGCCGGAGTTGGCCGGCGGCTGGCCGAAGTTCAACTGGCGTGTGGCTGCACCTGACCCATCCAGCATCTGGGGCGGGCTCAGGCGGTGGAAGCCGCCGGTGATGCACAGGATGCCGTCCCCGAAGAGGATCGTCGTCTGGCTGGGTCCGTAGAAGAACAGGCAGAACTGGTTGGTGGCAGCGCCGCCGACTGTCAGGTCGAAGTTGTTCAGGGACACATCGGCCAGGCCGCTGCTGCCCATGGAAGCGCTGTTGCCCGAGGAGTTCGGGAAGCTCGTGCAGTAGTTGCTGGTGGCGCAGTCGCACTCGTCAGGGACACCGTTGCCGTTGGCATCGCCGCTGGTACCGTCGGCGATGTCGCACTCGTCGGGAATGGCGTTGGCGTTGCAGTCCTGGCTGATGCCGAGGGAGATGTCCACATCGTCCGGGACGCCGTTGCCGTTGCAGTCTGCGCAGACCACATCGGTGACGCTGAAGTCGTCGATGGCGGCCTCGACGATGGATCCGCTGCCGGAGTCCTCGGCGATGAAGCGCATCTTCACGGAAGCGGTCGGGGCGAGGACATCGGAGACCTTGAACTGGTGCTGAGTCCAGCCGCCGCTGGTACCGGCACCGGAAGGACCGACGACCTCCACGGAGGTCCAGGAGGAACCGCCGTTGTTGGAGATGTCGATGCGGAAGACATCATCGTTGGGAGAGGCGCCGGCGTCGTTGGAGTACCAACGCCAGTAGGAGACCAGCGGATCGCTGGAGCTGGAGAGATCCAGGCTGGGCGTGGTCAAGGTCGTCTTGCCGCCGTCCACATCGTTGTCGCCGACGCCGCCGCCGACGGAGCCCTGGCCCGTGACCCAGCAGCGTGTGCCCGAGGGTGTGTGGTCGTCCTCCGGCTGGGCGGCGGTGCCCACCGGGTTGACCCGTGTCCAGATGCCGGTGGTGGCGCTGTCGCCGGAAGCGCCCACGCTCCAACCGAGATTGGATTCCATGTCATCCTCGAAGGCGGTGGAGGTGCCCACGGCGGCGGTGGAGCTGTGCGTGTTGGTGGGTGCGCCGGCCGGCTCGGTCCAGCTCATGCCGGACTGGGAGTCCGCCGAGAGGTACCAGGAAACCATGCTGCCGCAGGCCAAGGCGGGGAAGTCGATGTTGTACTGGCCGCCGCCGCCGGAGCTGAGGGGTACCTCGGTCCAGCCGCTGCCGGCGTCGTAGAAGAGCTTTTCGGAGCCCAATACCAGGTCACCGGGGGTGCCTTCGCTGATCAGGACCGGAACCGTTTCCCCGGACGGGTCGATGGTGTCCGGGATACCCGCCGGGAAGACGAAGGTCAGCGGGGAGCCGCCCACCCACCAGACGAAGAGACCCTTTTCAATGTCGCTGCCGATGACCACACCGCTGTCGAAGTAGGGGTAGCAGCTCCACAGGCCGTTGAAGGAGTCCGGGTCGCCGGAGGCCCAGGTGTCGAAGTGGGCGATCTCGGTGGGGGAAGTTGCACTGCTGGACGGGTCGAAGACGCGCAGGCCGCTGGTGTAGTTGGCCTGGTAGATCAGGCCGCCGTGGGTGTACATGTTGTGACCGATGGCCGTGCTACCGTTGGTGAAGGTGCCCACGGCGTTGGCGTTGTTCAGGTTCGAGACATCGATCACATGCGTGGTGGTCGGCAGGCTGCCGTTCTCATCGAGTTCGTCGCCCAGGTAGAAGTACTGGCGGTCCTCGGACAGCCAGCCCTGGTGGGAGTAGGCGGCGTTGGAATAGAAGATGTTGTCCAGGCTCTGGATGTTTGACTTGTTGGTCACATCCAGGATGTCGAGGCCCGTCTGGCTCCAGCCGCCGTTGTAGCCGCTGCAGGCAAAGGCGATCTCACGGCCGGCGTACTGCCCGCTGGTGTAGGTCACCACCTGCACATCGTGCACATAGCGCGTGGACCAGCTGGCCACGTAGCTGGGGTTGGTGGGGTTGGCCAGGCTGTAGATGCGCAGGCCCTCGTTGCCGCCGCCACAACGGTAGAGGTAGCCGGATTCCGTGTTGATGGCCACGTTGTGCGTGGCGCTCGTGCCGCCGGTGGTGACCGTGTTGGCCAGCGTCACCGAACCGGAGTCGATGTTCGTCATGTCGAAGATCTGGATGCCGCTGCCGCCCTCGCTGACTGCGTAGGCGTAGGCCCCGTAGACCTTGATGTCGCGCCACAGGCTGTTGGGGCCGCTGCGGATCTGGATGATCTGGGCATTGGTCGGATTGGTGATCTCGACCCAGGCCGTGCCGTCGGAGAGGCCGATGATGGCGTACTCGCGGCCGGAGGGAGAGGTGTAGCCCCAGCAGTCGTTGGCGTCGTCGTACTGGGCACCGAAGTCGGCCACGGAGATCCACGAGAGCAGCGTCACGTTGTTGGAGTCGAAGCCGATGGCCGGTTGGTTGGTGCCGCCGGCCTGGGACATACTGGCTGCCTTCCAGCCGGGGCCGGGGTAAGGGGCCACCCGGTCGAGGATCTTGGGGTCGTCGTCGTGGGCGGCCAGGGCCGCCGGGGCCAGGGAGACGAGGGCCGGGGCCAGGATGGTCAGCAGGACCGGGCTGAGGAGGTTGCGCATGGGGTGGAGTCTGGTGGGGAGGGAGGTGGGCGCGCTGGGCGCCCCGGCTTCATGGTACCCCGGATGCCGAAAAGGGCTACCGGTGAGGGCTAACGCGGTGTCGAGGGTGCCTCGGCTGCAGCTCGGCTGCCTGGCCGCTGCGGTGGTTCCAGCAGGGCCTGATTCGCCACTTCCGCTCCCAGGGAGGCCAGGAAGGCGATCAGGTCCGCCTTTTCACCGTCTGTGAGATGGAGCGGGACCAGTATTTGTTCCTGGTGATGGCCGGATCGCACGGCCCCTTCCAGGGTCGAGTAGTAATGGAGGACATCCTCCAGGGTGGCGAACTGGCCCTGGTGCATGTACGGGGCCGTGCGGGCCGCCTGGCGCAGGGAGGGCGTCTTGAACTCGCCCCAGTGGTCCGGGCTGGCGAGCAGCAGCGTGAGTTTGTCCGCCGCCGGGCCCACGGGCTGCCCGTTTTTCCGCGGCGTGTCGGCAAATGGTCCCAGGGCGTTGAAGGTGTCTTTCAGCACCTTGGCCTCCCCGGCCCAGCGGCCGGAGTCGTCGAAGGCTCCGGCGCGGTCCATGCCCCCGGTCCCCACGGGGCCCTGGCCGGCGGCCAGGGGCGGCACGGCGATGTTGTGGAACTCGCCATCGGTGAAGAGCGGTCCCGCGTGGCAGACGGTGCAGTTCCCGCGGCCGACGAACAGGCGCAGGCCCCGGCGGGCGCTGGGCGACAGGTGGCCTGCGCCGCTGTCATCTCCGGCGGCCAGGGCGCTGACAAAGCGGTCGAAGGGGGCCGGGCCTGAGACCAGCGCGCGCTCGTAGGCCGCGATGGCCTTGGCCAGGTGGCTGAAGGCGCGGTTGACCGTGAAGAGGTCGGCCTCGTCCATGGCGGCCCAGGCCCGGGAATCCGGGTGGGCGGCGTCAGCCATGGGGCGTGCGCTGGCCGGGAAGCGCGCGGCGTCGGTGAGGTCCGGCAGCGGGCCGAAGACCTCCGTGTAGGCCCGCAGCAGTTCAGCATCGCCCGCCACCGCGTGCAGGGCCGCCAGGCGGCTGCCGTTCATCTCAAGGGGGTGTTCGAGGGGACCCGCCACCTGGGACCAGAGGGAGTCGGCGCGGCCGTCCCAGAAGAACCAGCGCTGGTGGGCGGAGTCGATCACCGTGGGCGTGTGGCGGCCGAGCAGGCCGACGCCTTCCGCCAGGGCCTTGCCATCCGTGAAGGCCAGGCCGGGATCGTGGCAGGTGGCGCAGGCAATGGTGCCGTCGCCGGAGAGGCGCGGATCGAAGAACAGCAGCTGGCCCAGGTGCACGGCTCCGGCGTCGTCGGCCCAGGCATTGGTGGGGCTGGGCGGCGGCGGGGGCAGGGGACCGTGGCGCAGGATGCGTTTGGTTTCCGCGGCCGTGAAGGGAAACTCGGCGGGCGCCTTCCCGTCGGGCTGTTGGCCCTGGGGTGCCGAGGCACCTGGCAACGCGAGCGCGGCCGCGGCCCAGGCGGCCAGGGACCAGAGGTGGACTGGGGACATCATTCGAGGGTGATGTCCTGTTGGGCGCGCTCGGTGATTGCCCCCCGGGTGAGGTCGAAGTGCAACTCCCACAGGCCGGTCATGTGGAAGAGCATGCCCTCCACCATGAATGAGCCCTCTTCATCGTCGCCCAGGACGCGGATGCGTGGGGCGCGCAGCATGCCGTGGCGGTGGGCGGGCATGATGGCATCCACGGCCAGGGAGTCGACGGAGTCCGGGCCGCCGGGGAGCGAGACGCGCAGGTTGAACGGTTCGTTGAGGGGGATCTCAGCCGGTTCGGACCTCCAGGTCACAGATCCCCGGCCACTGCTCAGGAAAAGGAGCGTGGAGTTCAGTGGAGAGGAGCCCGTGGCGCTGGCGGATGGAGTCGCGGCGGCCCTCGGCGCTTGCCCGGGCTGGGCCTGCGTGGGTGCTGCCTGGTCGGGCTGCGTCTGTGCGGGCTGTGCCCGGTCGGTTGTCTGGCAGGCGGTCACCAGCAGCAGGCTGACCAGGGCCCTCGTGCATGTCATGGATCGGGCGCGGGAGCCGGGCCCCGGACTTGAGAAGGCAGGCGTGTTCATCGCTGGGCTCCGTTTTCGGGAGTGATGCCTGGGTAGCGTGCGGCGTGGGTGTAGAGGCGTGGCCCGAAGATGCCGATGTATTCGCCGGATGTGCTGACGGTCATCAGGCGGTGGTTGCCGTGGTCGTTGATGACGAGGCGTCCGCTGCCGTCGAGGGTAACGCCCCGGGGGCGGTTGAACTCCAGGCGACCGAGGCCGCGCGTGCCCCAGGAACCGTCGGGTGTGCCGTCGGAGAGGAAGCGGAAGAGGGCGTGGGCGCCGGCGTCGACCACGAAGATGCGGCCCTGGCCGTCGACGCAGATGCCGTGGGGTTCCAGCAGGCCGGCGGCGCCGTCTATCAGGAGCGTCTGGGTGCCCGCGGGGGAGATGGCCACGACTCCGGGCAGGGCGGCGTCGGTGATCAACACGGTCTTCCCATCGCCGGCCACGGCCAGATCGCGGGGCAGGCGCAGGGATGCCTGGAGCAGCCCGAGGGGGGTCAGTTGCTCATCGAAACGCAGCAGGGCGCCCGTCAGGAGGTCGAGCATGAGGAGTTCGCCGGCGGCGTTCTGCGCCAGGGGGCCGGGCTCGATGAGGTGCGCTTGCGCCTGCCGCAGGAGGCGGTGGTCGGCGCTGCCCAGGCGTTCGAAGTCGAGGCCGTTCACGAAGCGCGCCAGGCGCGCGTCATAGGCTGGGCTCTCGGCGTCGACCTCGTCGAGGCGGAAGAGCTGCAGGCGCCGGTTGCCGCGGTCGGAGACCACCAGGGTGTGGGTCACGGGGTTATAGTTCAGGCCAGCGGGCCGCCGGAACTGTCCCCAGGGTGCGCCGAAGCCGCCGAGGGTGGTGACCTTGCGCGGCTCTCGCCAGGAGTCTTCGTAGGCGAGGATGCTGTGGGTCTCCGGTTCGATCACGGCCAGCAGGTTGCCGCCGGCGGCGAGTCGGGTGCCGAAGTGGGCCGAGGCCGAGTTGGCCTGCCAGTCGGGGGTCTGGGGCGGCGGGGGATCGCCGGGGCGCGCCCGGCGGAAGATCTGCAGGCGGTCATCGAGGGGTTCGCAGAGCGCCAGGCGCGAGCCGTCCGGGGAGACGGCCACGGCCTGGGGATAGTGCAGGTGTCCCGCGCCCTGCCCTGGCTTCAGGGCGTGCAGGCCGAAGCGGTGCCTGAGTTCGCCGGCGCCGTTGAAGACCTGGATGCGGTGATTCTCCTGGTCAGCCACGAAGATGAGTTCCCGGTCAGGGCTGTCCGCGTTGTCCGCATCTAGCGGGCCGCGGCCCGCAGCCGTGGCCAGGCCGAGGGGGGTGGAGAAGAGCCCCGGGAACCAACCCCAGTCGCCCCAGCCCTTGAGCAGGATCCCATGCTCGTCGAAGAGGCGCAGGCGATGGTTTTCCGTGTCGGACACGATCAGGTTTCCGCCGCCGTCGAAGGCGACGCCGGCGGGGGAGAGCAGCTCGTTCTCCCCGCCTCCGTGGCTGCCAAGCGAGGGGATGGGCGCGAGGTTGCCCGGGCCGGGAGCGGCGGCCGGCGCTGCGCCAGGGTCACATTCAAAACGATGGATGCGGTGGGCTCCGGCGTCTGCCACGGCCAGGCGTCCGGCGCGGACAGCCACGTCCACCGGACGCAGGAAGGGGCCCCCGGCGGCGCCGGAGCCGTCCAGGGCGCCCAGGAAGATGCCCTCCGGTGAGAACTGGACGACGCGCCGGTTGCCCGTGTCCGCCACCCAAATGCTGCCGTCGGGTCCCAGGCCGAGGCCTTCGGGGAAGAGCAGCTGGCCGGGTCCGGCGCCCCGCTCGCCCCAGGTGGCTCTGGTCTTCCGCGCCTTGACGCCGACGGCCAGGCGCCGCAGTCGGTGGCCGTCGCGCTCGAGGACTATGAGTTCTCCGTCCGCGGTCCAGGCGCAGTCCACGGGCCCGCGCAGGTCGGTGATGGTCAGGTCAAAGGTGGTGGGCAGGTCACCGGTAACTGCTCCCGGTAGGAGAGCGCCGAGCAAGAGGCCGGTGGAGAGCGTGGACATACCACAGAGACTATCCGATTGGAGCTGATGTTCCGCCCCATGGCAGGGCCTCTTTCACGTCCCTGGGGCCTGATTCCTGAGGAACTAGGGCGTTTTTCTCACATGGCCCTTACAATGCGAAGCGGATGAGAACGCTGCTCAGTCACCTTCCCCTGGCTCCTGCGATTCCCGTGGATCACTCGCTCCCCGAGGTTTAGGCATGAACCCCATCGAATCCTCGAGTACCACGGTGCTGGTTGAGGAGGCCTTTCACGAGTATCTGGAGATCCTCAAGGACGGCAGCCGTCCCAAGGCCGAGGAGTTTCTGGGCACCCAGGATCCGGATATCCGCGAGGAGTTGGCGCGTGTCCTGGATGACTACCAGGCCCTCTCCACGGCCTTCGGCGCCACCACCTCGGGCTTCCGGCCCGGGGGCGTGGTGGGGGATTTCCGGCTGGTGCAGGAGATCGGGCGCGGGGGCATGGGCACGGTCTGGGAGGCGGAGCAGATATCCATCGGGCGCAGCGTGGCGCTCAAGATCCTCCATCCCCACTACTGTCTGACGAGCGCCGGACTCCTGCGCTTCCAGCGGGAGGCGGCGGCGGCCGGGCGCATCGACCACTCTGGCGTGGTGACCGTCTACGCCATCGGCGAATCCGAGGGCGTGCACTACATCGCCCAGCAGCTGGTGGGCGATGGCCAGTCCCTTGCGGACTGGATCGGCGAGCTGCGCGAGAGCGGGGAGACCCTGCCCGAGGACTACCGCAAGGCGGCGCGCATCATCGCTGAGGTGGCGGGGGCCGTGGAGGCCGCCCACCGGGAGGGCGTGATCCACCGGGATCTGAAGCCCGGCAACATCCTGCTCGGCCCGGATGGCAAGCCGCGCGTGGGGGACTTCGGCCTGGCATCGGTGGCGGGCAATCCGGCCCTCTCACGCACCGGGGACTTCCAGGGCACGCTGGCCTACATGAGCCCGGAGCAGGCGGCCTCCCGGCGCATGGGCATCGACGAGAGGACGGACATCTTCTCCCTGGGGGCGACGCTCTACGAGGCCCTGGCCGGTGTGCGGCCCTTCGAGGGTGACAGTCCCCAGCAGATCGTGCGCAAGATCCTGCAGGAGGAGCCGGCGGATCCGCGGCGCTATCGCTCGCGCATTCCCCGGGATCTGGCGGTGATCTGCCTGCGGGCCATGGAGAAGCGGCCGGAGAACCGCTTTGCCTGCATGGATGAGCTCGCGGCGGATCTGCTGCGCTTCTTGAACGGCGAGTCGATCCGCAGCGTGCCCCCGGGCTGGCCCGTGCGCGCGGCGCGCTGGTGTCGGCGGCATCCCTGGCCCACGGCGGCGGCGGTCTTGACCTTGACCGGGCTGAGCGCTGTCTCGGCCCTGTGGATTCAGAACCGGGCGGCCTGGCAGGAATCCGAGCGTTCCCTGGCGATCACCAGCCGCGTGCTGGACCTGACCAGCGAGCTGCTCGAAGGTCTGGATCCGGACAGCAGCAGCCGTCCGCTCAGGGCTGATGCCGAGTTGGCGGCGCGCATCCGCGAAGCCGAACGCGTGGCCCGGGTGGATTTGGCGGACAGGCCCCTGATGGCTGCGGACCTGCGCGAGGCCCTGGCCCGGGTGTACATCGGGCATACGCAGTTCACAGAGGGCGCGCGCTTGCTAAGGCTGACGCATGCCACACGCAGCGCGGAATTGGGTGCGAGCCACCGGAAGACGCTCCTGGCGGCGTTGCTCCTGGGGGAGGCCCTGGCCGGGGCGGGCCAGGGCTTCGAGGGCTTCCGCGTGCTGGAGCGGAGCGCGGAACTGGCCTGCGAGGCGCGGGGGCCGGAGGATCCCCTGGTGATCGACCTGGTCACCCGCGCCTATTCGATCATCTATACCTACTCGTTGAATTCACACCTGGTGGGATTCTGGGAGCGCTGGGGGGACGGCAGTGTGATCCTGACGGAGCGGCTCGGGGAGTTGACCCAGGAACGGGGGCCGGGGGATGCCCAGACGCTCAAGGTGCAGCGGGCCCTGGCCTATATCCTCAGCCGCCAGGGGCAGGCGGATAAGGCGGTGGAGTTGCTGGAGGCCGGGCTGGCCGCCGGGCAGCTGGAGTTGGGCGGGGCTCATCTCGTGACGCTCACTCTTGAGGAGTCCCTGAATGTCTCCCGCGCTTTGGTAGACGGTGACTGGATGGCGCATCGGGAGGAGTTTGAGCGCATCTGGAAGCTGCGCTGCGACCTCCAGGGGCGCGAGCATCCCATGACCCTGGGTGCGCGCCTGTGCATGGGCTGGATGTCCCTGGAGGGCGGGGAGTTGGATGTGGCCGAGGAGATCTACCGGGAGATCCTGGAACCCGTGGCGGAGAACTGGGGCAAGTACAGCCGCAAGTCGCTGCTATTGCGCATGCATCTGGCGGTCATGGTCAGGCGTGCCGGGCGCCTGGCGGAGGCCGAGGAGATGTTCCTGCCCTTGATCGAGGACTTTGTGGCCGCGCCGAATGTGGGGCGGCGGGCGGGCCTGGCCTGCAACACGGTGCGCGCCCTGGCTGAGATCTATGAAGAGCAGGGACGTTATGGTGAGACCCGGGAGCTCCTGGAGGAGAACCTGGCGATTCTCTTCGAGGAAGACCCCCGGCTGGGCTCCATTGAGCTGGCGTCCAACTGTATTGTTCTGGCTCGCGTTCTGGTGAAAAGCGGGCAGGTGGACGAGTCTCTGGTCCTCCTCCGCCGGCTTGCCCAGGAGATTGAGCTGCGCTACGGGGCCGATACCAAGCAGGCTGTCATACACAGAGCGCCGCTGGTGCGGGGCCTGCTGGAGGCCGGGCGCTGGGAGGAGGCACTGGAAGAGGCCCTGGCCTATCAGCGGGGCACCGAGGCCTTGGGCGAGGAGGGCGAGGAGGCGGCGCGGGATGCCCGGGGGATGGTCGAGCGGGCCCGGGTGGGGGCCAACGTCGGGAGGGACGCGGGGGGGCATGCTGGGGAGGGCGCAGTCGGTGGCCGCTGAGCGGACAGCAGCTTTGGCTGATTCTTCGAAAAAAGCCGCGATCGTGTGTCACACCCGGAGGGGTCGCGGCTCTCTGACCGTGACGGCCCGAGGGAACGCCCCCGGGGGATTCACGCAGGGGCATCCGGCCGCTGCGCCCCCGGGTACGGGAGATTCGGCCGGCGCGGGCTTGATACCTCTGCATCTGTCCGGAGCCGCGTCGGCCGGGAGCCCGTGCGGTGACAGCGCTGTGGTCGTCGCTGACCATGAGTTCCATCGATCAAAACACGCCGGAGCGACGCACGGGCGACCGGGAGCACGCCCAGACCATGGCCTCTGATGCCTTGCTTTTCGCCCGCGAGGAGCTCGGGCCGGCCAGCGAGCGTTACCTGGCGGACGCCGCTGTGCAGGTACTGGTGCTGGCAGCCGTGCGCCGGGGCAAGCCCCTGGCGGACGCGGTCTTGGCCCAGGTCTTCCGAGACGTGCGCACCCGCCCGGATCTCAGCGATGAATTCATGGGCTATTTCCTGCGGGGGGCCATGGTCCGGGGCCGGCCCCAGGTTTCCGCGGGTCTGCGGCGCTTCCTGGACACCGGTGACCTCGTCCAATCGGTTTTCGGCAACCTGTGGGAGGGCCTCGAGGATCTCAAGTTTGAGAGCCGCGGCCAGTTCTTCTCCCTGATCTCCCAGCGCATGGGTTGGAAGGCCTCGGACAAGGCGCGTGCCCTACGGCGCGACAAGCGTCGGGAGGACCTGCGCATCAGCCGCGACCCGGCCTCCTTGGGCGATGATCAAGACGACTCAGAGGCCCCGGACAGTGAGGAACGGGAGCGCTTGATCCTGGCCCTCCTGCGCCTGCCCGAACGGGATCAGCGCCTGCTGCGCATCTACCTGCGCGGGGGCTCATCAAAGGAAATCGGTGACGAGCTCGGAGTCACGGCCGAGGCTGCCCGCAAGGCCCTGCAGCGGGCCATGCGCCGGGCTCGGGATGTCTACAGCTGATGCCCTGCGGCCTGTTTTCCGACTCGCCGTGGGCAGCCCGGGAAAACCCCAGGCGAGAACCAATCAAAACCCTGACATCACATCCTGCCGACTGACAAAGACAACCCCATGAAGATCTCCGCACTGCTTCTGACCGCTACTATCTCCCTGTCCATTTGCACGGCCCTGGGGGCCCAGATCAGCCCCGGGCAGCGCCCGGGGGACAACGCCAAGGGTAGCAGCCCCATGACCCCGGAGCCGATCACCCTGGTGCTGCTGGCTGGAACGCTCGGGGGCGGCGCCTATCTCGCCCGGCGCAGGCGCCGGGATTCCTGAGCTGTCCCCCGCTTCCAGCGGCAAGCGGGTACGAGGCCGGGCTCGGGGGGGAACTCGGTGCCCAGCGAGGAACGATCTGAGGGAACCTCAGCTAGTTCCCTGCAAGGCAGCCGGCATCACGGACAGAAGGTGACCGAGAGGGCGTCGCTCAGGTTGAAGCCCGCGGAGCCGTGGCTCGGATCCCTGAACCAGAACTGGAAGTTCCAGGTCGAACCATCGGTGATCTGGCCGCTGGGTTGCGGAGGTGAGGTGATGTCCAGATCCGTGAAGACA
>PVBE012009209.1_pt1 | contig 54033 bp, 42 predicted proteins | sample 1631181 | NCBI WGS metagenome assembly PVBE01 (sample SAMN08397723, study PRJNA350692) | Marine metagenome, whole genome shotgun sequencing project. | isolation source: water | place: Pacific Ocean | collected 2012-04
CACTTCGGCTCGCCTCAACTTCTGGATGATCTGCTCCGGCGTATGTCGCTTCTGACCCATCGGTATTGCCCCTTTCAGTTGGCCCAGGTACACCCAGATACTAACACTGAACCTGGACTCGCTTTAGGGGGTAAGGCCACAGGCGCTCCACCTCCCTCACCCCGGGGTGCCGGAGAAACAGATCCAGTTCAACGCCTGGGACTTCGGCGGCCAGGACGTCTACCGCGTCACGCACCAGTTCTTCTTCAGCCGCCGCTCCGTCTACCTGCTGGTATGGGAGCCGCGGATGGGCGTGCAGCAGTGCCAGGTGGAGGACTGGCTCAAGATGATCCGGCTGCGCGTCGGGAGCGACGCCCGCGTCATCATCGTCTCCACCCACTGCCGGACCGGCGGGCGCATCGCTCAGATCGACAAGCCCGTGCTCACGCGCGACTATGGCCCCATGATCGTCGGCTTCCGGGAGGTCGATAGCCTGGTGACGGACGAGGGGGCGGATGAGCCGGTCGGCGTTGCGGAACTCAAGGAGTTGATCGCCCACGCTGCCGCCGATCTCCCTCAGATGGGCATGGCCTTCAACCGCCACTGGCGCGAGGCTCGCGATGAACTCATCAACATGCCCGAACCGCGCATCTCCTACGACGACTTCGCCGCTGTCTGTGACCGTCACGGACTGAACGAGACCGCGACCGAGACCTTGGCCGACCTCATGCACGATCTCGGTTACATCGTCTACTACGGCGATGACGAGCGCCTCAGAGACGATGTCGTCCTCCAACCCGATTGGCTCACGAAGGCCATCGGATTCGTCCTCGAGGACCGGACCACCCGCGACAACGCCGGTATCCTCCCCGATAGTCGCCTGCAGACCATTTGGCACGATGACCCCCGCGACGGCGAAACCCAGTTCGAGAAGTGGCTCTACCCCTTCTTCCTGCGCCTCATGGAGAAGTACGACGTCTCATACCGGCTCGACGACGGCGCCGCGAGCCTCGTCGCCCAGCACGTCCCTCAGGTCCGACCCGCACTCCCCTGGTTGCCTGAGGATTCCGTTGCTGACGGCCGCCGGCGGGTTTCCATGGTCTGCATGATGGATGAGTCGCCCACCGGCCTCGTGCCCTGGATGATCGTCCGCACTCACCCTTACACCTACACCCGCCTGGCCTCCGACGGGAAAGTCCAGCGCCTCCACTGGACCCGAGGCATGTTCCTGCGCAAGGAGCCCCACGGTGAGGCTATGCTCGAACTCCGTGGCCGCGAGTTCCAGATCCACACCGAGGCGCTCTGGCCTCAGTACTTCATGGGCGAACTCCAACGAACCGTGGACGACCTCGTCCGCGCGAACTGGCCTTGCGGACGGCTATCACTTCGCCGTCCCGTGTCCCGGCACTCAAGGCGGGGACGGCCACCCCTGTCGAGGTCGACACCGCGTCGGTGCTCTGCGTGAGTTCCTCGACCGCGGCATCCCGGAAGTTCCCTGCCAGTCCTGCTATGGGGCGTTCAGCGTCGCCGACTTGCTCTACGGCTTGGACGACCCGAACTTCCGCAAGGAACTCGAGGAGGTGGAGGCCCGTATCACCCAACGGATGGATGCTGGGTTCGTCGCCACGCACGACGACATAACAGCGCACGACAGCCGGGTGGCAAGCTCGGTCGCGCAGCTGCTCCGCGCCATGGCCGGCGAGGCCAAGGAAGGCCCCCGCTTCTTCACCGTGCAACTCGTCGGCCGGAAGTGGTATCAGTTCACTACGCACCAGTACCGGGTGCAGGTCTGGTGCGAGGCAGAAGGGTGCCAACACCTTGTCTTCGAGCCGGACATGGGCCAATATGACTTCGAGGTCACGAAGGAGTGGGTCCGCAGGGTTGCGCCGTATGCCAACTTCGCCGCCACCACGCTGCGAGCCGTCGTGCCCATGGTCATCCCCGCCGTCGATACCATCTTCGGCGCCGACACCATGAAGAACCTCAAGATCGGGCCTCAGCTCAAGCTGATGAAGGAGGCCACCAGTCAGGTCCTCAAGGACGATGATCTTGAGATCCTCGACGCCCACGGCGTCCGCGATCGCGACGATCCCTTCACCCAGGCCGAGCGCTCCGGCATCCGCGCGCTGCATGCCCTCATCAAGGAGAAGGACCCCACCCACGCCAAGCTCGGCCTGCGGCCCGCCGTCACGCCGGCCCACGACATCGTCTGGCTCTGCGACACGCACTACAAGATGCAGGAATCCAAGATCCCCGATGTGATTGAGTAGCGCTCACCTCGGCGCCCGCAAGGACTCCTGCCCATCCATTCCGAAACACCCCACATGACTTCCCGAGAACGCGTCCTGACCGCCCTTCGCCGCGAGGCGCCCGACCGCACGCCCTTCTTTGAGAAACTCGTCAAATCACCCGTCGCCGACGACATCCTCGGCCGCCCCCATGCCGCCGCCAACTTCACCCACCGCATGGAGCGTCTGGCCGATGGCGACTGGCGCGGCCTGATGCTCCAGGAAGCCCGCGATACCGTCGATATCGCGAAGATCCTGGGCTTCGATATGATCCGCCTCTACCCAAACGAGCTGCCGCCCGCCGAGCCACCCGTCCGCATCGACGAGGCCAATTGGCGGATCGGCTCTAGCCTCGTCGAGCGCCTCCCCAGCGGCTGGATCCGCCACCGACCTTCGCGTAGCGACGGGGCTCCCGCCCCGTCGAAACCGTCCGCCGAGGAGGCCGCCCGCGTCGCTCTGGACGCAGACTACGCCGCGCCGGCCTTCAACGATGACTCGTTCCTCATGTGGCGCGAGGCCTGCCGCATCATCGCCGACGAGGATCTCCACCTCGCCATTTTCGCCGCTGCGTACACTATCGGCGCCGCAGCGGTCCCGCCACACATCTTCGAGTGGTTCGTCCGCGACCGCGAGACACTGGCCCGCTACTATGAGCGACAGGGCTGGCTCGGCCGCGATTTGGGGTTGCGCTACATCGAGGAAGGGGCCGATCTCATCGCCCTTGGCGGCGACATGGCTTGTGACCATGGGCCGATGGTCTCGCCGGCTGACTATCGCGAGCTGATGATGCCCGCCGTCCGCGAGCAGAGCCGCGCCATGCGCGCCGCCGGCGCGTTCACCAGCAATGCCTCTGATGGGCTCATGTGGCCCGTTCTGGGCGATTTTCTGATCGGCGCGGAGGTCGACGGATTCGAGGAGATCGACATCGCGGCGGGGATGGACATGCCCTCGTTGAAGGCTGAGTATGGCGACCGGATCTGCATGATCGGCAACATGGACATCCGCCACCTGCTAACGAGTGGCACGGCCGCTGATGTGCGTGATGCCACATTCAAGTGCCTGAATGACGGCAATGGCTCGGGACACATCCTGATGAGCAGCAACTGCATCCACGAATCGGTGAAGACGGACCTCTTCATGGCGTGCGTCGAGGCGTACCGGGAGCACTACGACATCTGACCGGAAGGACCCTTCCGGATTCGGGGATTCCGACCCGCATACTCCCCTCGCGCACCGATTCTACTAGCGAAAACTAGCGAAAAAAGCGAGATTAGTCGCCCTGATTCGATGAGTTCTCGCGCCTTCCGGTTGTTTTCCGGTGGCTTTTTCAGTCCTCTACCAGGAAGATGTGGTCACACTCGTCGTCGCCTTCCATGAGCGTTTTCGTCCGCCGGAAGCCGAGTCTCGGGTGGTAAGCCTTCACCGCGGGCTCGTCGCCCTCACACCACCACCAGCCGATGTCAGTGGCGCCCAATTCGTTGAAGATCTCGGCCCACAGACACGCCGTAAAGGTGTATCCAACCTCGCCCGGCTCGTCGACGAGCCGCTCCCACTCGTGGCTGCCCGTGCAGCCTTTCTCAAGCCGGTCGCAGAAGGCATGGAGATCCTCTTCCGGCGGCCCCAGTTGGTCCTCCGGCCGGCCCGTTCGGTTCGCTCGCTTTTCGCGCAGAACCTCGTGAACTTCGGGCCCAAACTGCTCTTCCATCGCCCGCACGACACCCACCAACATGCCGCACGCGCCCTTCATCTTGCGTTTGACGAGATCTTGCAGGATCGCCTCGGATTCAGGCGACAGCTCCTCGGGAATCAGGTCTGATATCTTGCCTGCCATGTCACTTCCCCCTTATGGCGCACCGGTTCGTCGGGCAGGGATGGCGGCCCTCTGGGCGAAGGTGGTCCCGTACGGAGACTAACCCGCGCCCATGCAGGTTCTATGATGCGTTCACTGCCGTCACTTGTCGTAGCGCTCTCGCTGGCAGCCGCGCCGGTCCTCGCGTATCCTACCTCGCTGAATCTGATCCCATCCGCCGATGTCATGGACGCGCGCACGGTTCGCGTTGCGCTGGAATTGGATGGCCACGCGACGCCGTTCTCGGAGGATGCCGGCCTGTATCTGTGCACGCAGTTCGGCGTCACGGACCGTCTGGAGATTGGGTTTGATCTGAACGAGATCAACTACGATTCCGATTGGGCCGTCAACGCCAAGTGGCAGGTTGTGCCGGAGAACGACAGCACGCCAGCCGTGGCGATCGGCGTCTGGGACGCTACGCGGTGGGGAGCGCTGTCTGACTGGTATGTCGTCGCATCCAAGGACGCGGGGAACTGCCGCCTCCATGGGGGCTTCCGGCACAACGGTCCGAATCGGGGGTTCGTCGGCGCGGAGTACTTCGTCACGGACCGCTTCGAATTCATGGCCGACTGGACGACGGGTCACGACGAGTACCTGGCGGGCGGGGCGTTCTATGATCTGGGACACGGCCTCGGAACGTTCGCGTATTACGCTCGCAGTAACTCAACCCGCGATGGCGACTTCGTGGGGCTGAATGCCGTTTGGGAAGGCCCGTGGTAGAGCACGGATTACCTGCCGGACATTAGGGGGCGGCTATGGCACTTCGGCTGAGGATGGCGGTCGCGCTAGGCGCTGTGCTCGTACTCTACATTGGCGCGGGCGTCGCGGTTCATCGGTACGTTATCCAACCGAGCTTCGCGGACCTGGAGCGCGACGAGGCGGTCAAGGACGTCGAGCGGTGTGTCGCGGCCCTGGAGCGGGAGGTCGATCACCTCGACGTGCTGGTCAACGACTGGGCGTCGTGGGACGACACGTATGAGTTCGTCATGGACGGAAATGAGGAGTATCGCGATTCGAACCTCGTGACGACGACTTTCATCGACGCGGGTCTCAACCTCCTCTACGTGATCGACGGCGATGGTGCGGTTGTCTCCGGCGCGGTCTATGACCTCGAGACCGAAGAGCCGATGGATGTCGCCGAATTCCCCGCCGCCGCGTGGCCAACCACCCACCACCTCCTGCAACACGAGACGACCGAGAGCGCGATCAACGGCGTGCAGATGACCGAGCTAGGGCCGATGCTGATCGCCTCGCGGCCGATCCTCACCAGCGAATCCGAGGGGCCGATGCACGGCACGCTTCTGATGGGGCGCTTCCTGGGAGCAGAGCGCATTGAGGGCGTGGCGGAGCAGACGCAGGTTGACATGAATGTGGCTCCGCTGCTGGGCGATGCCGCGTCGGCCACGGACCTCGATATTGCCGACAGGATCACGCCGGTCGAGCCAGTGCTGATCGTGGAGGAAGATGGGGAAGCGCTTAGGCTCTACAAGACATTCCCGAACATCGAGGGAGACGCGGCTCTCCTCATCAGCGCCAATGTCCCCAGGGGGATCTCAGCGCGCGGGAAGGAAGCCACGCGCTTCGCGACGCGGTCGCTGCTTGCGGCGAGCCTGATCGTCTTCGTGGTCATGGCTGTTCTCTTCGTTGCCACCTCGCGATGGGAGACCACCATCGCCGAGAACCGACGGCGGCTGCAACAGCAGCACGACGAACTGGCCGAGTTGAACGAGTCCCTCGACCGGCAGGTCGCCGAACGCACGGCAGAGCTGAGGGCGGCCAAGGAGGAAGCCGAGGTCGCCAACGCCTCGAAGAGCGAGTTCCTGGCGAACATGAGCCACGAGATCCGGACGCCGATGAATGCCGTGATCGGCATGACCGAGTTGGCTCTCGACACCAACCTGAGCGAGGAGCAGCGGGAGTATCTGGAGACCGTGCAATCCTCAGGCGAGTCGCTTCTGACGGTGATCAACGACATCCTGGATCTGTCGAGGATGGAGGCCGGGGAGCTGCCGATGGAGTCGCTCGACTTCAGCCTGCGGGGCGCCATCAAGCCGGCGATGGCCGGGCTGGCCTTTCGCACCGCCAAGAGCGGCGTCGAGCTGATGTGTCACGTCGCTCACGACGTGCCAGACGCGCTGCGGGGAGATCCGGGCCGGCTTCGGCAAGTCATCGTGAACCTGGTGGGCAATGCCGTCAAGTTCACGAGCGACGGCGAGATCGTGCTGCGCGTCGAGTTGGGGGAGGAGGCTGAGGACGGGGTCGAGTTGGAGTTCTCAGTCACCGACACGGGGATAGGAATAGCCGCCGAGAAGCTCGACCGTATCTTCGAATCGTTCGCCCAGGCCGACGGCTCGACGACGCGACAGTATGGCGGGACGGGCTTGGGCCTCGCTATATCCAAGCGCATTGTGGAGCTGATGGATGGGCGCATCTGGGCTGAGAGCGAGGAGGGCAAAGGTAGCACGTTCCGGTTCACCGCGAGGTTCGAGATCGGCGAGCAACCGCCCGCCGCCGAGGGTGCTTCGGAGCCCGAGCAGGACAGACCTCCCGTGACGCAGCGCCGGCTGCGCGTGCTGCTGGCTGAGGACAACATCGTGAATCAGCGTCTGGCCGAGCGACTTCTGGAAAAGGCAGGCCACTCGGTCACCGTGGTGAGCGACGGCTCGGAAGCTGTCCAGGCCGCCGCGGACGGGGAGTTTGACGTGATCCTGATGGACGTGCAGATGCCGGGAATGGACGGGACGGAAGCGACGTCCGTCATCCGCGAGCGCGAAGAGGGCACCGGTCAGCACACGCCGATTATCGCCCTCACCGCCCACGCTATGGCGGGCGACGAACGGCGGTTCCTTGAGGCCGGGATGGACGCGTACGTCGCCAAGCCAATCCGGGCCGACGTGCTGTTTGAGACCATCGGCAAGGTTGTTGGGGCGTGACGGCCGTGGATGGGGCGGGAGGAGAGACGCGAAATCCAGGGACAGGAACCACGCGAACTCAGACGGCGAGTTCGCTTAGGGAAAATGGTTGCTGTCCCGGAGTTTCGCTGGATGGCGACGGAGAGGATGGCGCGCGTACCGGAGTTTTGCGTGGCAGACAAGGAGGCTCGACGATGACGTCGGAGGATACGGCGCCGAGAGCGCGCAATCCGCTCGTCTTTCTCACCGCAGTGCTCGTGGCCAACTGTGCCTTGCTGGGATGGTTTGGCTGGCACTCGTGGAGTTTCTTCCGAGACGCAAGGGCCGCGGAGAGTCGGAGTCTGAGAATCCAGGAGCTGGGTGGGGCGATTGCCCACCTGGATGAAGTACTCACCATGTCGGCGCGCATGGCGGCCGCCACGGGAGACCCCGCGTGGGAAGACCGGTACCACAGCTTCGAGACGGAGCTGGATTCGGCGATCAAGGAGGCTGTCGGGCTCGCGCCCGCGGAGCATAGCCGCCAGGCGGCGATGGACATCGACGCGGCCAACCTCAAGCTCGTGGAGATGGAGAGCGATGCCTTCGGCCTGGTCCGCGAGGGCCAGCTGGCAGAGGCTCAAGCGCGTCTGCACAGCGAAGAGTATGAGGCGTTGAAGGAAGCGTACGCCGCGGCTTTGGCGCGCTGCCTGGCGGATCCCGAGCACCACCACCTTCGCCTTGCGGAACTGCGAGGGACGATCGTCCACCTGGATGAAGTGCTCACCATGTCCGCGCGCATGGCGGCGGTGACGGGGGACTCGCAGTGGGAGGAACGCTACAGCCGGTTCGAGCCGCAACTAGACGCCGCGATCAAGGAGGCCATCGAGTGGGCCGACGAGGGCCAGGCCAACCCGCCGGCCGCCGAGACCGACGCGGCTAACCTCAAGCTGGTGGCGGTGGAGGCCGAGGCCTTCGAGCACGTTCGTCAAGGGCGCCTGGATGAGGCGCAGGCCCTGCTGTTCAGCGACGGATACGCGGCGCAGAAGAAGATATACTCCGATGGGATGGTCGCCTTCGGGCAGGATCTCTCCAACGTCGCAGACCGAGCCTTGGCAGCAAAGAGGCGACCTGTCTTCCTCTATGTCGGCCTAGTCATCCTCCTGATTCCGTTCACCGCCGTCAGTTGGCTTGCCGTGTACCGGGTGACCCATCGGTGGGAAGCCACGCTCATGGAGAATCAGCGCGCCCTCCAGCGGCAAGGCGCTGAACTCGTCGAGCTGACCGAATCGCTGGACCGCCAAGTGGCGGAGCGCACGGCGGAGCTGCGGCGGATGGCCACAGTGTTCATGGACGCGGCCGACCCGATACTCATCGAGGACCTGGACGAGATCGTGGTCGACATGAACAAGGAGGCGGAGCGCTCATACGGCTGGTCGCGGGATGAACTCCTGGGCCAGTCGATTGAGACGATCATCCCCCCCGAGCGGCCCGAGCAGGGCGAAGAGCTGCGGGCGCAACTTCGGACCGGAGGGGCGGTGCGGAACGTAGAGGCGCTGCGCTGGAACAGGGACGGAACGCGCATCCCGGTGTTGCTGACGCTGTCGCTGCTCACCGACGAGGACGGGGAGGTCGTCGGGGTGGCCACGTTGGGCAAGGACATCACGGCCCTGAAACGGACCGAGGCGGAACTGGAGGCGGCTGTGAAGGACACTGAGTCCCTGAACCTTCAGCTCGAGCAGAGGGCCGAGGAGGCGCGGATAATGGCTGCCGAGGCAGAGGCGGCCACTGTGGCCAAGAGCCAGTTTCTCGCGACCATGTCACACGAGATACGGACGCCGCTGAACGCGGTGATCGGGATGACGGACTTGGCTCTCGACACGGAGTTGACGGAGGAACAGCGGGACTACCTGGAGACCGTCCACTCGTCGGGAGATGCGCTCCTGTCGGTCATCAATGACGTGCTGGACCTGTCGAAAATGGAGGCTGGCCAGCTCTCCATGGACTCCATCGATTTCGGCCTGCGCGGCGCAATTGAGACCGTCCTGAGCGCGCTAGCGCTTCGCGCTCAGGAGAGGGGCGTCGAGCTGATGGGGCACGTCGGTCCCGATGTCCCCGACGCTCTGCGTGGAGACCCCGGGCGACTGCGACAGGTCGTTACGAACCTTGTCGGTAATGCCGTGAAATTCACGGAGCAGGGGGAGATCGTGCTGCGCGTCGCCGCGCAGTCCGAGGCGGCGGATGAAGTCGAGCTGGAGATCTCAGTGTCTGACACCGGCATCGGGATTCCCGAGGACATGTTGGACAGCATCTTTGGAGCGTTCATCCAGGCTGATGGGTCGACGACGCGGGCACACGGCGGCACGGGGCTTGGGCTCGCCATATCAGAACGTATTGTTGAGCAGATGGGGGGCCGCATCTCGGTCCGGAGCGAGGTCGGCAAGGGAAGCACCTTCTCGTTCACGGCCCGCTTCGGTGTCGCCGAGCATCCGCCGGTCGTCGAAGATGTGCCAGACGCGGACCTCGCCGGAATGAAGGTGCTGGTGGTCGACGACAACGCGACTAACCGCACCATTCTGACGGAGTGCCTGTCATCGTGGGGTCTGTCGGTCAGGGAAGCGCCGGGGGGCGCCGAAGCCTTGCGGGAACTCGAGGATCACCATCAGCGAGGACACCCCTTCGCTCTTCTGCTTCTGGACAGAGCCATGCCGGATGTTGACGGGTTCGCGGTTGCCGAGCGCATCCAATCGGCCGCCCATCTTGTCCGCACCACCGTGGTCATGCTCACGTCGGCCGGGGCGCGTGGCGACGCGGCTCGATGCAAGGAGTTGGGAATTGACGCGTACTTGCTGAAGCCCGTAAGGCAGTCCGAATTGCGGGATGCTATCGTAAGCGCCTTGGCCCGCGGCCCCCGGGATGACGCGGAGGGCAGGGCTCCCGTCACGCGCTACACGATCCGCGAAGCGCGGCGCAAGCTTCGGGTTCTGCTGGCCGAGGACAATGTCGTGAACCAACGGCTGGCCATGAGGCTGCTGGAGAAGGCAGGCCACGTCGTGACGGTCGTCGGTGACGGCAGGGCGGCGATCGAAGCCACCGAGTCTGGGGCGTTCGACGTAGTTTTGATGGACGTGCAGATGCCGGAGGTGGATGGCGTGGAGGCGACTGGCGCAATTCGTGAACGTGAGAAGCAGACGGGGCGACACACGCCCATCATCGCTCTCACCGCCCACGCTATGGCCGAGGACGAGCGGCGCTGCCTCGAGGCGGGGATGGACGCGTATGTCACCAAGCCGATCCGGGCCGACGTGCTGTTTGAGGCCATCGGAAAGGTCATTGGGGAGTGACGACCGTGGACGGTGACGGCGTCGACGATCGAGACGATCGTCGTACGGAACGGCGACGGCAGGGCGCAATGAATTGCGCCCCTACGAACGGCGGCGGCGGGCTATGGAGCTAGCTCGGTGAGGTTGGCGGACCAGGGGTCGAGGGTGAGTGGGCCGGTGGGGAGGCTGAGGGTGAACGACTCATCGGTTGGGTTGAAGAAGACGGTGGCTTCGCGGAATCCTGCCTGGCCCGCTCCACCCGCTCCACCCGCCTCGACTCCGCTCGCATTCGGGAGGCGCCAGGTTGAATGGTAGACGGCCGGGACGGTGAGTTCAGTCTCGTTCTTGCCGAGCCTGATGGTGCGGTCGGGGATCTCGACATCGAGAGGTGATTGCATCTCCCCGAAGATCAGGCACTCCCGGGCATCCCCCAGGTACAGATCCATGCACGTGCGGAAGAACTCCGAGTAGCGCGTCGTGCCCTCCTCCGGCAGCGAGTAGTCATACGGGTGCAATCCAGGCATCAGCCCGGCGGCGAAGCCCTTGGCCGCGCTGACCTCGGGGTGCCCGCCCGACTTCCACGGGTAGAACGCCGCCCATTGGATCAGCCGGTCGTGGTAGAGGTAGCTGAATAGCGGCACCGAGCGGGTCATCGGCGGCGTGGCGGGCCACTCGGTGGTTAGGCCGAAGGGCCGGCACTGGCAGAGGTTGAGATACGGCAGATAGAGTTCGTTGGGCTCCTCCATCGAAAGCACGAAATCGTCGCTAAGAGGCTCGCAGCGCTCGCGGATGCGCTTGTACAGGTCCTCGAGCGCGAGGTGGACATAGCGGCCATCGCCCGGCGGGTGGCCGTGCTCGGCGCTGCCGCAGACGCCGTTGGCGTAGCTGCCGCTGACCTCTTGGTCGAAGTGGATGACGGGGTAATCGTGGCGGACGCAATACTCGGATATGTCGACGATGGTGTCCTTGGCGAAGTCGGTCGCGCGGCAGAGCATCGCCCATTTCTGCCCGTGCCAGTCGTTCTCTTTGGTCGAGGTGCGGACGATTGGCTCGCCGGCAGAATCACAGACGGCATTTGGCGCCACCTCGCGGTCGAAACGCTCCTGACTGCTATAGACGGAGTCGTCGCCCTGCTTCTTCTCGATGGTCCAGCGGTAGCCTGACAGCATCACCATTCCACGCCCATCGTGCTCGCGGATTATCTGGGCGGAAGCATCGAAGTGCTCCTCGCTGGGCAGCGGCGGGAGGTACTCCTGACCCGTCCACGTTCCCCAGCGCTCCCAACCGCGCGAGTTGGGGATCAGCGGCGTGGCGTAGAGATCGACGAAGCGTCCGAGGCGCGCGTGCAGGCGGGTGAGGTCCTTGTAGTTGCGGGGATCGAAGTTGGTGACCAGCGCGCCGCGGGCGAGCCAGTCGGGCGTCTTCTCGGTGAGCGGCGTCTCGCACCAGGCTTGCTGATGCGCCCAGTCGCGGTAGATCTCGGCCGCGTCGTGCCACGTGCCGCCGCACGTTCCGATCACGACGGGATAGGTCAGCTCGGCGTCCTCGCCGGCCACGCGCGGGAAGTAGTGATCGAAGGCAAAGGTGAGGTCGACGTCGGAGAGAATCGAGAAGCGCTTCGGGTAGCCGTCGGGGTCGTAAGCGGCCATGTAGAGACCGGAGGTCGGCTGGTAGTAGGCCATGAGCTGGCACGAGGCCGGCCCGGGATATAAGGCGGTGAATCCGCCGCCGCGAGCGGCGAGGCTGAGCTTGGGCGCTTCGCAGATTCCGCCATCGAAGGCGGGGAGGAGGATGGCGTCGTCATCGGGCCCATCGCCTAGCTGGATTGGCGCGCGGAGGATTGGGTAGCGGATGGCGGTGATCGCCTCTTCGCCGGAAGCCGAGGCGCTCGCGGCGAAGGCCAGGAGCCCGTCCTCGCGCGGGGCAACGGTGCAGGTGAGGATGACGTCGCCGTGATCGTAACGGAACTCGCGGCCGCCGTCCTCGCGCTCGGCGACGGAGACATCGGGCCCGTCCTGGACGGTCAGCGCGCGCTCGCCCGCGTCGCCGACGAGGGTGATCTGGTAGATGGGATCGCCCGCGGCGGCCATGGCGAGGTCGACATCGCCCGGCGTCTGGACGAAGCGGGCGAGGGCTCCTTGCTCGGTGAACGTGGCGGACCAGTCATCAGACTCGATGAGGATGGTGCCTTGGATGACCTCGCGGGTGAAGGGGAGGATTTCCACGCCGTCGATCCAGATCACGCCCGTGGCCGTGCCGAGGAAGAAGTCGACCTTCGACTGGTCCTGCGGGGTCTGGGTCGCGCGGAACGGGAAACGGAACTCGCGCCACTCATTGGTGAGGTTGGCATCGGCGCCGAGCCCTACGCTCGACCAGGGGCGGTCGCGGTTGAAGACGCGGACGGACAGCGTGTTGGCGTCATCGCTGCGCGCGAAGAAGCGCAGCTCGTAGGCATCGCCGACGGTGAGATCAGCGGTCGGGAACCCATGCATGAGCTGGAGGTGCTGGATGAGGCCCTGATTGGTGACCTCAAGCCGCGCGGCGAGACCGCCATCGGGCGAATCGGAGGCGACGGCTGTGAAGTCGGCGGTCGCGCCCTCTTGCTGGGACAGCCCCCAGTCACGAGTGCCGGCGTCGAAGGAGCCGTTGGCGGGGATCGGTTGGGCGTTCGCGAACGCGGCGACACAGATGAGCGCGATGGTGTTCATGGTGGGTAACGGTTCGTCGCGCGCCGGGACGAGGCCTTGGGGGAGGGACGCCGGGCGGCGAGCGGGAAGAGTGGGCCACGCACGTAACGGAGGCGCAAGATCATGTCTGAAACGGCAATCACTCCGCGCGAACAGGCCCGCCAACTCGTGGCGAAGTTCGTTCGCAAAACCTGCACTGAAGCGCGCGAGGACCCCGGCGCGTTCACGCTATGCCCGCTGCTGATTGAGAAACTCTACGCGGATACGGGCGAAGTGCTCAGCGATGACCGCATGGCCGCGGAACTTGTCGATCGCGCTCTGAGGTACGTCGCGTTCTTCCTCGCCGACTGCGGGCTGCACGGTGAGGCGATGAAAGCAGCGGTCGCGATCCACGAATACCACGCGCGGCTGATGGCGCAGTCGGGCCGGGGAGGGCGAGCGCTGGCCACGCGACTGGTAGGGTTCAGCATCAGGGTGTCGTGGGATCCGATCAAGGTCGGTCTCTACACGATGATGGCGTACCTGGGGCTGGTGGGGGCGCTGCTGTCGGCTACGATCATCACGTACTCGCTCACCGGGGAGACCGCGATCACGCTCTCGGGCGAGGAATACGAGGGCCAGATGCCGGGAGTGTATCACCATTTCTACTTCGCGGCCGTCACGCTGACGACGGTTGGGTATGGCGACATCCGGCCGAACCTGACGGAATGGTGGGGGATCTTCACGGCAGGGATCTGCGCGGGCGGGGCGCTGTGCGGGTACCTCATTCTGGCGGCGGTGGTGTCGGTTGTGATGAGCCGGAGCGGGATCCACCCGTATGCGAGGCTCGGCGACTGGATGGAGCAGTTTGAGCGGGAAGTGCTGGGCGGGCCGATTCCGCTGTTCGAGTGGGTGGATGAGGGTGAGCCCGATGGCGACGAATGAGAGGATTTACGGCGTCGGCATACTGGGCAACTGCTGCACGCATGGGCAGGGGCTTGTGGGCGCCTTCGCCGGGCATCCGCGGACGCGGGTTGTGGCTGGATATGAGCGTGACGAACGTCGAGGGCCGGAACTCGCGCAGGCGATGGGCATTGGCCTGGCGGATGCATACGAGGCGGTCGCGGGTAATCCGGAAGTGGACATCGCGTGCGTGACGAGCGACCCGGGCGATAAGGCGACAATGGTGGAGCTGGCCGCCGCGCATGGGAAGTCGATCCTGGTGAACAAGCCAATGTGTGAGAGTCTGGATTCGGCGCGGCGGATTGAGGCGGCGGTGAGCGACGCCCACAGCGTGCTTGACATCCCGATGGTGAAGGGGCTGGCGCCCTTCGCGAAGCTGCGGGAGGAGATGGCCGAGGGCGAGTGGGGGAGGCCGATTTCGTATCACCACGACTTCGGGATGACCTTCGGGATGGACTTCCCGATCAGAGCGCTGTGGCCGGAGCGCTTCGACCCGCCGGAGGTATCGGGCGGCGGCGAGATGACGAACATGGGATGCTACGCGATTGACTACATGGTGACGCTGCTTGGGATGCCTGAGAGCGTGACCGCGAAGAAGGCGAGCTTCTGGGAGGAGTACGCCGATTCGCCTGCCGAGAACTTCGGCCAGATCGTCTGCGACTACGGCGAGTTCTACGCGACGCTGGCCGTGGGCAAGCAGAAGCTGGATGAGCCGATGCAGGGCGTGAACGATCTGTCGATCCGATTCGCGAACAGGAACGTGCTGCTGGACCCTTATACGGACATGGCGATCATCAACGGCGCGAGCGTGCCAATGGCCGAATACGTCGGCGACACGCGGCCAAAAGGCTCGATCGATCAGCTCATCCGCGCCATCGAAGGCGAGGGCGAGATTGCGGACACGGTGGAATTGGGGCGGATGGGAGTGGAAGTGCTGGCGGCGTATGTGTCGATTGAGGGTGGAGGGGCGGTGGAGGTGTAGGGCGGGGCGGAGGCAGTGGCGTGGGGCGTGTTTTGTGTCGCAGCTAAAGCAGCTCCTACAAGGGGTTTGGAGTGCATCGACGAGGGCGACGATGCTACGCGAGGCAGGGAGGCGGATGAGGGACGGCGGAGGCAGTGGCATGGGGCGTGTTTTCTGTCGCAGCTAAAGCAGCTCCTACAGTTTTCTGACGGCGACCAGGACAGCTCCTACAAGGGGTTGGGAGTGCATCGACGAGACGTCGATGCCACGCGAGGTTGGGAGCGGATGAGGGACGGCGGAGGCAGTGGATGATGAGGCGTGTTCTTGTGTCGTGGAAACTCGTTGAGTTTCCCTGCTGAAGCAGCTCCTACAAGGGGTTTGGAATGCATCGACGAGGGCGTCGATGCCACGCGAGGTTGGGAGGCGGATGAGGGACGGCGGAGGCAGTGGTGTGGGGCGTGTTTTGTGTCGTGGAAACTCGTTGAGTTTCCCTGCTAAAGCAGCTCCTACAGTTCTGTTGAAGGGTAAAGGAAGGCGAGAACATGGGACCGTTGACGCAAGATGATCTGCAGCGGATGGACTCCGAGGCGATACGGATTCTGGGCGAGATGGGCGTGTGGGTCGATCATGACGAGGTGCGGGCGGCGCTCGTGAAGGCCGGCGCTGAGGAGACCGGGCAGGCGAAGGTTCTCAGGCTGCCCGAAGGCCTCGTGAGGGACTCGATCGCCGTCGCGCCGAAGACGGTGCGGCTGAGCACGCTGAGTGGGGAAGATGTGGACCTCACCGCGAATGGCCCGACCGTGTTCTGGGGCGGGAACGCGCTGCACATCACGACCCTCGGCGAGCGCAAGGAGATGACGTCGGAATCGCTGGGGCAGCTCGTGAGGCTCTACGACCGGCTGGAGCACGTGCACGCGCCGGTGTCGACGTCGATGGTGGATTTCCCGCCGACGAGTCGGGACTTCGTGGGATTCCGAGTGCTCGCGCAAAACTCCAGCAAGCATCTCAGGCCGTGCGTCTTCACCCCCGCGGGGCCGCTGACGATCCTCGATATGGCGAACGTTGTGGCGCCGCGACCGTATGACCAACACCCCGTGTTCAGCCTCGGGTACACGTGCGTGAGCCCGCTCAGGTGGAGCAACGCGGCATGTGATCTCTTCTACCTGACATCGGGCAAGCGGATCCCAATGATGATCAACGTCGAGCCGCTCGCGGGCGCAACCGCGTCGGTGACCTTGGCGGGATCAATCGCGCAAGGCAACGCGGAAGCGCTGGCGGGGTTCATCATCACCCAGACGCTGGAACCGGGACGCCCGTGCGTGTACAACATGGGTTTCGCGCATCCATTCGACATGCGGTCGCTGATCTCGCTGACGGGCGCGGCTGAGTGCGGCCTCCACGCGGCATCGGGCGCGCAGATCGCGCAGTACTACGACTTGCCGAGCGCGAGCTGGATGAGCACCGAGAGCTGCGTGCCCGACGCGCAAGCAGGGCTTGAGAAGGTGGTCACCGGGATGCAGCACGCGCTGGCGGGAGTGAACATCATCTGGGGGATCGGCCAGCTCGACAGCCAACAGAGCCTGTCGATGGAGATGGCGGTGATCGATAACGACATCGCCGGGCAGCTTCTCCGCGCGCAGAAGGGCGTGCCCGTCAACGACGAGATGCTGGCCATGCCCGTGCTGGATGAAGTGGGCATCGGCGGGACGTTCATGACCCATGACCACACGCTCGACAACTATCGCGACCAGCTTCACTATCCGGACGTCATCCACCGGGGCGAGCGGCAGCCGTGGGAAGAGGCCGGCGGGAAGTGGATCCATGAGGTGGCGCACGACCGGGCGATGGAACTGCTGGCCGAGGAGAGGGAGCCGCATCTGACGGAGGACCAAGAGCGGGAGATGCTGGCTATCGAGGCGCGGAGGTTGGAGGAGATACGGTAGGGACGGCAACGAAAGCGGGAAGACTCGAAGACGCGAAGACGGACGAAGAACGGCGTTCGGGGTCGAAACCTCTCTTACGGGGATTGGGAGGGTACCGATGATGGGTGCGTTCGGACTTCAGGAATTGCTGCTCGTATCGGTGCTCGTGGTGATTCACGGGTTGATTATCTACGTTCTGATCCGCGCATTCGGGAGCAAGGCAAGGCGGGACAAGGTCGAGGCCTTGGAGGCGCGAGTGGCAGAGCTTGAGGATGAGCGGAACGAGTAAGGACGGCAACGAAAGCGAGAAGACTCGAAGACGCGAAGACGGACGAAGAACGGCGTCGTGCCGGATGGAACACCAAGGTCACCAAGGGACACCAAGGACGGTGGATGTGGAGCACGGATGGTGGCGGGCGGAGCGGGCTAGCTTGGGGACTGGGTGATGCGGTAGACGACGTCGCCGATGTAGGTGACGTATTGGACCGAGCCGTCGGGGGCGAAGGTTGGGCCGCCGGGGGCGATGGAACCATAGATGGGTCCGGGCTGGGCGTCGAGCACGACGCGGGAGCCCTCAGGGCCCTCGGCGATGTAGGCGAAGTGAGCGCTATCGGCGCTCCACGTGAGGCTGCCGTCGCGCATCTCCACGTGCTCGGTCCGTTGCTTCCCGTCGAGGATGATCGCCCATTTGCTGTAAAGCCTCGCGCCGTAGCCCACGCGCTGACCGTCAGGACTGAACACGACGCCATCGGGCAGGACTCCCTCGCACGGCTCGCCCTCGATGTCGCCGATGACGACGTAGGCCAGCTTCCCTCGCGCCGCGACGTAACCGACCTGATCCGACCCCGGCCGGAATCGAAGCCCGAGGATGTTGTCGTATTCCGGACCCTCCTGCCCATCCAACACGACCCGGTCCATTGCGTCGCGCTCGGCCACGTAGGCGAAGTGCTCGCCGTCATCGCTGAAGGTGAGGCTGAGCGGATCGATGGTGTCGTAGACCGGGCCGGCTTCACGATGCGTGACGACGGAGCGGCCCTTGGGGAGCTTCACGACAAAGGCGAGGGCGGCGCCGCCAGGGCTGAAGGTGATGCTGTCGTCGAGGACGGTGTCGTAGTCGACGTCGGTCGGGGTTGGGACCTCTCCCACAGGCGATGCGACGCCGATGTCGTGGTGGCCGTTGAGGTCGAACGTGTAAGCCAGGCGAGTGCCGTCAGGACTCCATCGCCAGACGCTGCCGAGGGCGTCGACGGGCATCGACTCATCACCGTCAACGACAACGAACCAGCGATCGCCCTTCTCGGCGGCGTAGGAGACGTGCCGGGAGTCGGGGCTGAATCTGAGCGAGTCGACGCCGGTTCCATCGTAGGGCTCGTCGGGCTTGTGGTCGATGGCGACGCGCGGGAGGCCGTCGCGCACTCCGACGTAGGCGGTTCGCTTGCCGTCAGGGCTGAAGCAGAGATCGAGGATGGCGTCATACCGCGGCCCAACTGCACTGTCGACCACGACGCACAGACCGCCCTCGCGCCCGGCGACGTAGGCAAGGCGGCGGGCATCGGGACTGAAGCGAGGGCGGGGCCCCGTCACCGCGTCAAACCGCTCGCCCTCCTCGCCGTCGGCGACGACGAAGAATCGGTCGCCATCGGTGGCGGCGTATAGGAAGCGCGAGCTATCGGGGCTGAAAGTGAGACTGCCCTTGACGACGTCCGCGTAGTCCGGGCCGACCTCGCCATCGATGATGATGCGAGGGGCGCCGCCGCGCTTGGTGATGTAGGCGTAGCGGAGCCCGTTCGGGCTGACGGTGAAGTCGACCTGGATCTCATCGAGCTTGCCAAGGCGGTCTTCGGTGATGCTGCGCGGACGATTGGCGCACCCGGCGAGGAGCAGAACGCAAATGGCAGACAGCGCGAGCCAAGCTGTCGACTGATGGGGCGCGGACCTGGGCTTGGTGAGGCGTCTGTCTGCCATGTTGGTTCGCGGTGGGACGGACGGCGCGGGCCGGATACTTGCGCTCGTGTCTTCGACACGTGCTCGTATTCGCCCCCTCCGACGGCATGCATGAGTTAGGAAGCCCACGCTACGAGACGGCTACTCCCAGTTCAGGATGGCTTTGCCTTGGAGGCCCTGTTCGAGGCCGGAGTAGGCCTCCTGAGCGTTCTCGAAGCTGGTTTCCATTGTCATCAACCGCTCGATGTCGAGACCGTTGCGGTACATCTCCAGCATGTCCGGGTACCAACCCGGATGGGAGACCCAGTTGCCGAAGATCGTCATGTTTCGCTTCATGATGAGCTTCTGCGGGTCGAGGGTCTGGGGACCGTGGCCGACCTGGCAGATGATGCCCTCGGGCTTGGTGGCGTCGACGGCGCAATCGAGCGTGTCCTGTCGGCCGGAGCACTCGAAGCAGGCGTCCGGCCCGATGCCATCGGTGAGGTCCTTGAGCGTGGCGACGAGGTCGTCAGTGGTGGTGGGGTCGATGGTCTGCCAAGCGCCCATCCTCTGGGCGAGTTCGCGACGTTTCGCGATCGGCTCAACCGCGATCGGCCAGGCGCCGAGGTATTTTTGGACCAGCACCATCCCCAGCCCGACCGGGCCGCAACCGAAGACGCAGGTGACATCGCCTGGCCCAACGCCGGCGCGCGTGGTGCCGCCATACGGGACGCCAAGACCGTCGCCGCAGAGAAGGACCGCGACGGCGGCTGAGACATCATCGGGCAGCTTTACCATGGCGTTGGCGCGCGAGGTGATGTACTGCGCGTGCGTGGCGCTGGGAGTGCCGACCTCGGCGCAGAATGTGTCGCGGCCTCGGCGACACCAACGGCACTTGCCGCAGCCCTGAAGCGTGAAGACACCGACGCGGTCGCCCTCTTCCCACTGGGCGTGGCCGTTGGGGTCGGCAATGATGCCCGAGACCTCGTGGCCGCCGTTCATGTCCATGGCGTTCTCGCCGCGGAATGAATGCATCTCCCCACCGCAAACACCGCTGGCGGTTACCTTGACCAGGACTTCGTTCTCAGCCGGGACGGGCATGGGATACTCGGCGATCTCAACCTGCTTGTTGCCCAGAATATGTACGGCTTTCATGCGCGAATGCTCCTCTCAGCAATTGCAGCTCAACGCTACGTGCCCATGCGATTCCCCGGCGTGGCACCATATCCCTCCGCGTTACCGGGCGCCTCGGCTGACAGGTATGATGTAAGTGAACGACGAAACGGTTCTATGGTTGACGCGTAGATGCCTATAGAGTCCACGTGTAGCGGAGGTGAGCGGATTGCGGGCATTGGCTGGGGTGGTAACGTGCCTGATGGTCGTGGCGCCGGTTGTTCCGGCTGCGGCGCAGGTGCCGCCGGGCCTGATGCAGTGGCTTGATGTGGAGACGGCCGGGGGCGAGACCTTCGGGATGACCCCTCTGCTGATGCCAAACGGGGCGAAGACCAGCATCTCGGTCGTCCACGGCGCGGGGATTACTGGGCTGTATGAGTTGCAGCGGGTGGGTGAAGCGACCGGCGCGGTCGCGCGCACGGCGCCCGGGTGGATCGCGTTCGCCTCGGATCGGGGTGGCCGCGAGCGCGTGCACGTGATGCGATCAGACGGCACGGAGATGCAGGCCATTGGTCCCGACGATGCGCGGACCGCGTGGCCAGACTTCTCTCCCGATGGGCGTCACATCGCGTTTGAGTACGGCGAGGGCGGCGCGGTCGACATCGTGGTGATGGCGCTGGACGGCAGCTTCATCACCAACATCACGAAGGGCGGCTCTCAGTGCGGGAAGCCGGACTGGGCCCCCGACGGGTCGCAGATCCTGTTCTCGTCCGGCGTCGAGGGCACGCAGGATCTCTACGTGGCCCGCCCCGATGGCAGTCAGATCGCCCCGTTGCTCGTGTACGCCGGGTCCGACGAAGTAGATCCAGTCTGGTCCCCCGACGGCACGCGCGTTGCGTTCCGCTCAACATCAGAGGGTCGCGGCGACATATTCGTCTGCAACGCCGACGGCTCGAACCCCACGAACATGACGCGGCACCCAGGGCCCGACTACGATCCCGAGTGGTCGCCCGACGGGTCGCAGATCGCGTGGACGTCCGAGCGCGACGGTAACTTTGAGATTTACGTGATGAACGCGGATGGCTCGGACCCGCAGCGACTGACCGACGACCGCGCGTGGGACTCGCGCCCAGCGTGGTCGCCGGACGGGACGCAGATCGCCTTCGACAGCGACCGAGGCGGTCGATGGAACATCTGGGCGATGGATGCAGATGGCGGCAACCCGCACAAGATCACCGACGATCGGGAGACGGATCATTGTCCGTGTTGGACGGGTGCATCGGGCGCGGAGACGACGACCACGCCCACCACGGCACCGGCTGATGTTTTCCGCACCATCATTGGCGCGCCCGGCAGCGACGACGGGTCCGACCCGACGCTAGGCATCGCGCGGCCGATGGTCATTGCATGTCACGGGGCGGGGGGACTGAAGCGCGTCGTGGCCGTTGCATCGAACGCCCAGCCGGGCAACATGACGGTCACGCCGCTACAGCCGCTGAGCGACAAGCTGGTGGCAGTGGTGATCGGTGGCGGGAGCATGGCCGGCGTGATTGAGGATCGATCGCGAGGGCTGTTCCCGTGGGGATTCGCCGCGGGTGGCGCTGATTCGATGATCGTGCTGCTGCACGCGAAGACGGGACGAGTGAAGACGGTCATCGGCGTGACGGGCGACGATGCCGGCGTGGAGTCCGCGGATGGGCGCCTCGTGGTGCGCGGCGCGATCGTGTCGGCGGTCGACAGGCGTGACGCAAGCCTCAACTACGCGGCAACGCAGCTTGCGGAAGTCGTCGTCCAATCAACGACGGGCGAGATCGCGATGGTCAGGTAGGGAGGACGGGCAACAACATGAGCGCTATGGGACGGACAGGCCTGAAGCAGATGATCTCCGTTGTCGTCCTGTGCTTGCTGATCCCGGTGGCCGGACCCGCGCAGGAGGCGGGGTGGGGCCACGTGATCGTTACGGATGACGTGCTCGACGCGTGGATTATGAGCGTGCTCGACCATCGGATTGCGAAGATCTACGCCGCGTCGAAACCTGATCTCGAGGCCGAGGACGCGGACCCGGGCGACACGGTGCCCGCCGTGCAGGCGCTCGCGAACGACGAGACGCTCAACAACCTGGTTCAACTGTATGGCTTCGTGAGCGCTCACGCGTGGGCCGACGCGACCAACCGCATCAACTCGGGGCTCTACTGTGGCGTGCCGATTGCGATGTCGGAGGAACTCGTGCCCGCCGAACCGGAGGCCGCGGCGGCGTTCAGGCGCGAAGTTGACCAGCAGGTGGAGGCCATGCGCGAGATGTTCGGCCGGATTACGGATGCGGAGCAACAGCTCATCATCGAGCGGCTGGAAGACATGCGCATGGTCATGTTCGGCGAGCCGCCACGGGACACGCCGACGCTTGAGCTTGAGAGCTTGCAGCGGTGGATCGCCTGCGATCGCGATGAGAGAGTCGGCGCTGTCCTCGACGAGGTCGGAGAGCACCTGCGCGACGGACCGGCCGCGTTGAAGCAGCTGATTCTCATGAGGTCGGTCGCTCCCGAGATCGACGCGGCGGTGAGGGCTCAGGGCTTCGCGGGCGGCAATGAGTGGGCCGGCGCAACGATGCAGGTGGTGGGCGCGCTGCTGGAGGCGGGGATCGGCCTCAAGCTCGACGCGCTTGACCAGAATGCCGTGGAGTACACGCCCGAGGAGTTCGCGAAGCTACTCAACGAGCAGTACATGAGCCTCGCCGATCTGCACCTGGCCTTCGGGGCCCGGCCGGTGGAGGACATCGGTCTAGCCGGCAAGTATCGCGAGTCGATTTTCAAGGCTCTGGGCGGCGCGGCCGGCGCGACCGGCGAGCAGACCTGAGGGCGCGCTACGTGGTGAGCTTGTGCCACTCGTCGAAGACGGCGTCGACGCACGCGGGATTGGCGCCGGGGCCGAACTCGAGCTGGGCAACCACGCCGCCGGCGGGATCGTAGAGAGAATCGACGACGCGGCGGACGGCGGCGCGAGCGACCTCGGGATCGGCTGACGGCAAGACGTGCTGGCGGCAGATCTCACCCCAGAAGGTGATGCACCCCTTGTAGCGGCGGGCAATCTCCTCGATGTCCATGCAGAAGAGCTGGGAATTGACCGCATCGACGCCGATCTCAATGAGGTCCTCGTAGATCTCGAAGATGTGCCCGTCCGAGTGCAAGAAGAATCGCTTCCCCGCAGCCTTCACCATGTGGACCATCTCGGCATAGCACGGGCGGAAGATCTCGCGCCACAACGTCGGCGGGATGAGCAGCGCGTGTTGCGTGCCCCAGTCGTCATTCTGGCTGATGGCATCGACGTCGGTATCAAGCCAGGCCCTCGCGACGGCCATGTTGTACTCGTGGACCTTGTCGCGAAGTTCGCACAACTCGCGCGGGCGCTCCATGATGTCAATGAACAGGTTCTCGGTGCCGCGGAGGAACTGCATCTGCTCAAAGAGCGTGGGGACCGAGGTCATGATGAATTGGTCGGAGGCCGCGCAATGCTCATTGACGCCGGTGAGGTTCTCGGGCTTGGGTACCAACTCCCACGGGGCCTCGATGGCGTTGAGCGTCGACCAATCGGTAAGCTGCGGATTCTTGACCTCGCCGATGACGCCGGCCTGGATGTTGGTGAACTCGCAACCCCAATCGTCGATGTAGGTGCCGGCGTCGGTCTGGACGCCGATGCGGCGCTTGCTCTCGGGCGGCGACCACGGGGCGTATCCGAAATCATCGGGCCACCGGCGCGCGATGTCGGCGTACTCGTCGGGGTAGGTGGAGGTGGCGATGGGGAGGACCCAGAGCTGGCGCGGCGGGCGGTCGGGGTCTTCGAATGTGATGGCTCGAGTAACGCGTTCGCGCGAGGTCATGGTGGATCTCCGGTGGCGCACTGCCGACGGGCTGGAAGCCCGTCGCTACGCGCCCTACGCGGGCACGGGCGCGAGGAGGATGTCGCGGACGATTCCCGCGTTCTCCTCGACCATGTTGTCGTTGTCGCCGCGGTGCATGCCGACGTTGACCAGGTCGGTGGGCTTGATGCCATCGAAGGCGTACTCGAAAGCCATCCGGGCATCGATCCGGCCGGCGCCCATGATCTTGTAGCCGATGCAAGGCTTCTGAATCCGGCGCGTGCACTCGGCGGCCGGGCCGACATCGGCGAGTCCGAACTTGTGGCCCGCCCCCGAGTGGAGACTGCCGCAATTGAAGAAGCAGACCATGTGGAAATCCGCGATGTCGAGGCCATCTACCCAGTAGTGGACATTGGGGTGGTGCGCGGCGACGCCGACGGGGATGCCCTTGGCCTTGGCGTGGTCGATCCACGAGCGCAAGGTCTCTTCATCCTCCTGCGTGTAGAGATTGTCGACCTGGCCCCCATGGAAGAAGAGCGCCTTGCAGCCCATGTCGGTGACGATGTCGACTGAATCGAGCATGCCTGATGAGAGGCAATTGACCTGGGCGATCCAGTTCAGGTTGCCGCCCGCGCCGAGGTACTGGCCCATCGCCTCGACGACGTGGGGAGTCTCGTTATTGCTGATCATCGTGTTGATCCCGGCGGCTTCGGCACGGTGCCAGGTCTCGATGATGCGGTCGACCGTGTGGTAAGAGCGCATCGCCTCGTCGCGGTCGGCATTCTGGTGGCTGTAGCCGCCGAAGGGATTCGCGCCGATGATGAGACGCGTGGACTCGAAGCCGCAGAAATCGACGGTTGGGAGCATGTTAAGGCCTTTCCAATGAGAGAGTTGGACGGACCACGGCGACGGCCGACGGGCTGGAAGCCCGTCGCTACGCGAAGACACGCCTAGTATACCCCGAACTCGCGGATGGCGTCGAACATGGCGATGACGTTTTCGACGGGCGTCTCCTCGAGGATGTAGTCGTGGCTGGCGCCCGCGACATAGCCGCCGCCGGGAGCCATGATGGCGAGAGCCTCGCGGGTTCTGTCGCGGACAACGTCAGGCGTGCTCTCGATGAGCCACTTCTGCGAGTCGATCGCCCCGTTGAAGAGGATGCTCTGTCCGTAGTCGCGTTTGAGCGTGGCGAGATCCATGCCGCAGCAGAAGGGCTGGACGGCGTGGAAGCCGTTGAGGCCCGCGTCGACCATTGTCGGCAGCAGAGGCTCGACGCCGCCGCAGCAGTGGAGCTGGACCAGCAGGTCGTGTCTGTGGCCGAGATCGATCAGCCGGGCGAGGTGAGGCATTAGGAACTGCTCAAACTGCTTCGGCCCGATCAACGGACCCATCTGCCCGCCGAAGTCATTGCCGATGAAGAAGATGTCGATGACTTCGGCGGCGACCTCGAAGGTGCGACGGCTGACCTCGAAGTAGAAGTCGACGATGCAGTCAAGGACAGCGTGCACAACCTCGGGCTCGTCGGACATCTTCAGCAGCAACCCCTCCATGCCGAGGAGGTCGATGGCGTCGTGCCAGTAAGGCGACCACTCGCCGCCGAGGATGGCGTACTCACCCTCCCAGCGAAGGGCGTCGTCGTGGATGGAAGAGACATCCGCCCAATCGGGATCCGGCCACGCGTATGCGTAGACGTCGTCAACGGACGCGTCGGCGAGAGGGTGGGTCATGGGCTGGCCATAGCCATGGCCGCGGCGTTCGATGCCGAAGGGCGTGCGCATCGTGGCGCCGGCGGATAGGGCCTCGTCCGGCGCGCTGAAGGTGGATGTCACGCGGCGGAAGTCGTCGCCGAAGCGGACGAAGAGGGCCTCGGTATCGGTGATGCCCAGTTCGACCTTGGCTTTCTCGAGGAACTCAGGCGACGCGCCGCACCAGCACGGAACGCGGTCGGGTTCTCTGTGGGCAAAGGCGGTTAGGACTCTCTCTCGTGATGTCATAGGTCACTCGCAGTGGAAGACTTCCTCCATCGGCGCCCACCAGTCGCCCTCGGCCAGGTCGGGCAAGGGTTCCTGACACGGCATGCACTCGTTCCACCAGCGCTGGGTGGTGTCGTCGGCCGCCATCTTGGCCATGTCGCCGTCGAAGTCGGCGCCGACGTACTCGAAATAGCTGAAGAGGTAGTGCTTGCCGTCGGGCATCTTGCGCAAGTGGATGGAGTAGTTGCGCATGTTGCATTCGTGGATCATGGCCAGCACGTCAGGCCAGACGGCGGCGTGGAGCTTCTTGTACTCGTCGATTCTCTCGGCTCTGACGCCGATGACCATAGCGTAGCGCTGCATTGAGGTCTCCTTTTGGCTCGACGGCCGCAGGCAAGAATGCCTGCGCCACGGGACGGCGGTCTATGCGTCGAGGCCGTAGAGCGTTACCGCGTTGTCGTGGAGCAGCTGGTGCACCAGCGACATCGCGGTCGTCTCGCTGAGGAAGTCGCGCTCGACCTTGGTTGCCAACACATCGGCCAGGCACGAGCGGGCCATGATGAGATGGCTGTAGACCATCTCCGGCCAGTGGACATCCGAGCCGAAACCGAGGATGCGATCTCCCGGGACGAGGTCGATCCATTCGCTCATCGACTGGCGGCTGCCCTCCATCGTGATGACGTACATCCAGGCCATGTTGAGCCAGACGTTGCCGCAGTGCTTGCCCATCATGCCCAACTCGCGGCTGAAGGGGTAGCCCGCGTGGAAGAGGTCGAACTTCGTGCTCTTGTTGGCATGGATGAGGGGCAGCAATCCGAGCGGATTCGAATCCGGGATGTGGCCCCAGTTGCCCTGGACGCCGGTGTGGATCTGGAAGACCTGGTCGAGTTCGCAGGCGACCTCGGCCATGAAGAAGATGAGGTGATCCTCGAGCGCCTTGCGGTCGGGCCAGCAGAGGGCTTCGCCCTTGAGCGCGCGGTCGAAGACGCAGGACGCGGTGGCCTCGGCGACGGGCTCGGACGCCAGCGTGCGGCGGTAGGCATGGGCGAGCTTGATGCCGACCGAGCCACGGTCCTTGTACTGCTGGATGAGCTGGACGAGGGCGGCCTTCAGCCGGTAGAGATCGGTGATGGATACGTCGAGGTGCTCCTCGAGGCCTTTGCGGTTGTCCGCGTTGTGGAGTTCAAGGGCCCCCTCCATGCGGAGCGTGCAGGTGAAATACTCGGGCTCCCAATCACCGAACCAGGGGACGTTGAGGATCTGAGTCTTGACCTTGGCGATATCCTTGGTGACTTTGTGATACCACTCGGGATCGCTGGTGCGGCGTTTGATAGTCTCGTTCAGCGCCGACCAGTTGCTGTCGTCGAGGTCATCGTCGGCGAAATCGAAGACGGCTTTATAGGTGACGATGTTATGGCGCCAGTACGATTCGTTTCGCGTGCGGAGCAGGACGGGCTTCAGCCGCTCCCAACGGTCCTTATCGGTCGCGCAGCCATCGTAGAGCTGACCCGATCCCACGCCGGTGGCCATGTTGATCTCGCGCTCGTAGTAGGCCATGAGCGAGAAGAGGTCGAGCCCGCCGTGAGCGTTGTACTCGCTCTTCAGCGAGGTGTGGGAATGGCAATCGATCGTGTGAAGCGATTCCATCTCGGCGTGGATGCGGTCGCGGAGTCCAGATGACATTGGGCACCTCGGGAGGTTCAGAGTGAGGTGGGGAGTTCGCGACCCTCACCCCTTGCCCCTCTCCTTCCTTGCCGTTGCCTCACCGTGCCTGCGGGTCTCCCGACCCGCTCCGTCGCCTCTGCCGTTCCCGTGGCGCAGGCGTTCTTGCCTGCGGCCCGTCGCCGTCCCTCGCTCCGCACCCGCCCTCGCGTAGCACCGACGCCCCCGTCGGTGCATGGAAACCCAAGCAACCGCCGCCCGTACTCAGGTACTGAATGGGGAGTGTTCAGGGCCTCAATCCGGCCTACGGCCTGGGTTGGGAGGCGGCTTGCTCGGCTTGGAGGAGGAGGGCGGCGGTCTTCTCGGCTTCGCAGATGATGGCGTAGTCGCGGGCGGTCTTGCCCTCGGGGTCCCGATGGAGTGGGTCGACGCCATGCTTAAGGAGCAGGTTTACCATCTCGACGCTATCGTAGCGGACGGCTTGCCAGAGAAGGGTATTGCCATTCGGATCCGCCGCAGCGACGTCGTACTCGCTGTCGATTAGTGCCTGGAGATATGTGACGGCGCCGTACCTGACGACATTTTCGACGACCGTCCCGTTCGTAGCTCGGACATCCGGATTCGCGCCATACTCGAGCAGGACGAGTATGGCATCGCACAGTCCACCGTGCGTGAAACTGGCTGCAGCCCCGATGGCGCTGAGGCCCTGCACATCTGGAAGATCGGGGTCGGCGCCGCCCTCCAGCAGTACCCGCAGCATCCGCACGTTCCGAGTGCGGATGGGCGGCGAGCGATAGACGTTGGTTGTGCGGTCGGGATCGACGCCTTGGTCCAGCAATTGCTGGACTCGTGGGATGTCGCCGCGCCGCACGGCGAGTTCCAACTGGCGGACGGGGCGCATCAGAAGCGTATCGCCCGCGAATACGAGCAAGACCAACGCGCTTAGAGCAGTCCAGGAGCGCGTGGATCGGGCGCTCTGGTCAGGCAGGATGACCGCCTATGGCCGCCTCCTTGATAACCAGAGCCCCGCGCCCAGAGATGCCCCGATGCCCCACGTCAGAGGCCTGACGAGGATGCCGGGCTCCAGTGTCCACAGCCATCGCTCGTCGAATTCGTACACCCACAGTCCGACCTTGTGCTGCAAAGGACGTGTCGTCCATTGGAGGGCAGCCAGGGCCACGTCCGCTATGAGAATCACCGCGATCAGGCGCGGGATCTCACCTCCACGGCGGAGCCCGGCGACCGCACAGAGCAGGGCCATGATCGCGAACACGATCGCGGCGGGCAGCGTGTCAACTAGGAACGACGGCATGAGCCATGACCTCACCCCTGCCAAACGAATTGGCATGTTGAGGATCACTATGGTTAGGATGCCCGCCACGACTGTCGATAGCGCCGCGGCGAGCGGCCATGTCAGCCAACGCCATCGGCCCTTGGCTGCCCGGTCGGCGAGGAGGATACAGACGATCAGGGGCAGGAGCCGTCGGATGTACTGGAGGTGGTGTGGCGGATCATAGGGGGACGAGCCGGGCAGCGATGGGTGGTGCGGGCTTTGCCAGATGACCCATGAGGCGACGGCGACAGCCGCGACCAGACAGACGGGTATCGCGGCCCAGTGGAGGTGCTCGGGGCGAGACGGTTCGGTCTCGGCCATGGGACGAGGTGGGAGGGTCGGTTGGTGAGTGGGATTGGGCTGCGTCATCCTCGCGCTCCCGCGTTGGCCGCCGCTTGCCATGGGGCTAGTACGACGGGCGAGGAGGCATGTCCTGCAAGGGGCGCGGGCCGGACTGGAGTCGGCGGGGCGGGAGCCCCGTCGCTACGCGGGTGAAGGCGGCGGGAGGTTGTCCTGCAACGCCAAGTCAGATTGGATTCGACGGGGCAGGAGCCCCGTCGCTACGCGGGCGAAGGCGACGGCCAGTCGATGGGTTCGAGCCAATCGACTGCGTCGCGGAGGGTGCAGACGAGGACGGGTTCGGGTTTGGCGGCGCAGTGCTCGAGCAATGCCGGCAGCATGCGGTTGTCGGGATCGTGGAGGTAGTGGGTGTACGGATGCCAGACGGGCACCCAGAGCAGACGGTTGTCGTAGGCGAAGTCGGCGGCGGCCAGGTTATGGGCGATCCACTCGTCAAGCGCCTCGGGCGCGGTCCATGGGCACTGCCAACCATCGGGGACCGGTTGGTGCCCCTCGATGACCCGCCACGCCTGGTAAGCCTCGGCGTCGATGCACTTCATCGTGTCGAACCACGCGCGGTCGGTGTAGCCCTGGACCGTCATCTCGATCAGCCCGGATGGGTAGGAGTAGATCGGCTCGCGCGCGGCGGCTTCGAGGCCGAACTGGAGACCTTGGCTGTAGAGCGCGTGGTTGTAGCGCCCGCTGACCCAGCGGAAGCCGTTGTCGAGGATGACCTCTTGGTTCTCCGGGAGCCCATCCAATCCTTGAGGGTAGCCTCCCGGACCGCGGAGGATTGTCGAGCGCCATCCGAGACGCTCTTTGAACAATCGGTTCGTGACGGCGAGTTCGTGATTGAGCGCCTCGACATCAGTGGTGGTCAAGGCGATGTGGGAGTAGGTGTGGGAGTCGACGATGTGACCGCGGCCGAGGATCTCCCGGACGTACTCGACGACGCGAGGCTCCTCGAGCCCATCGCCGATCTGGAAGAAGTGCAGGCGCGTGTCGTGGGTCTCGGCGGCGTCGCACATGCGGAGCATGTATTCGTGCAGGAACGGGGGCGTGCGGCCATGGCAGATGCCATCAGGCGCGTAGCCGCCGGCGGTGTCGGTGTCGTAGCTCAGAGCGATGGCGCAACGAACGCCGGGTGGGAGGCTGACTTTCACCGGGCGGTTGAGGGTGGAAGAGTCGGGCATTAGGTGGCTCCTTGGCTCCGGGCGGTGACAGGCGAGACGCCTGTCCTACGACGGCGGACGGCATGCACCGGCGAGGGCGCTGGTGCTACGGTACGGCGTCGGGGTTGAAACCCCTCCTACAGAAGGTCGTCGAAGAGGTCGTAGTCGGGCCACTCACCGACGGCGCCGGCGGCGCGGTGCATCATGCCATCGATGGCGCCGTAGTCGAGGTCGGAGGAGTCGGAGCGCTGGTTGAAAAGGATCGCCCAGTTGAGCCCATCGTTGCGGCGGATCAACAGCGTGCTCGTGCCGGGCAGGCTGCCGCCGTGCCAGTGGTTGGCCTTGCCATTGCCGGTGGGTCTGACCGACCATCCGCAGCCGTAGTAGGCGGCCTTGGGCTCGCCCTCGTCATCGTAGCCGGCGGAGCCGTCGGGACGCGCGAACATGGTGGCGATGGACTCGGGCTGGAGGATGGGCGAGTTTTCGGGATCGTCGAGCGCGGCGGCGAAGCGGACGAGATCCACGGCTGAGGCAATCCACGCGCCGTGGGCATCCATCGCCTCAAGGTGCCAGCCACCGTAGGGATTGGGCACGTCGTCATCGGAATCGGGTTGCATGACACTGCGGCCGATGGCGCGGTCGTAGTACTTGACCTCGCCCTCGGCGCGGAGGTCGGCCAGCGTGCGACCGATCCTCATGCGCGTGACGCCAGCCGGTGAGAGGACCTCGTCCTTGACGAACTGATCGTAAGGCCTGCCGGAGATGTCCTCGATGATGCGCCCTAACACGCAGTAACCGAAGTTGGAGTAGACGTGCACCGCGCCGGGGTCGTGGTCGAGCGTGAGGCCGAACATGTACCTCATGATGTCGCGCGGACCGGCGGGGGGTGTGGTGGCAAGCTCCTCGGCAATCGAGATCGGACGGAACATGGGATCAAAGGACACGCCGCGGTCCCAGCCGGCGGTGTGGTGCAGGAGCTGGTCGACAGTGATGCCCGCAATGCGTGGATCGGGCTCGACGTCAGCGTGCTTGTGCGCCGACGCGTCGATGAGATCGACCATGCGGGAATCCATCGAGATGCGGTCGGGGTAGAGTTCCATCAGGCGCATCATCGCGACGCCGGTGATGGGCTTGCTCACGCTGGCGATGCGGAACAGGGCACCCGGGGAGACGAGTTCCTTGGCCTCGACATCAGCGTAACCGTAGCCGCGGGCCAGCACGAGCTTGCCATTTCGGGTGACGGCGAGCGCTCCGCCGGGGATGCTGCGAGCGCCCATGAAATCGGTGACCTGCTTGTCGAATGAACTGAAGTCGGGCCAGTCGTGCGTGACCTGGATCGGCATGTCGTAACGCCAGTCGACAACGTCGGCTTGGGCGGCGATGGTTGTCATGAATATGCACCCGATGGTGATCAGTTTGGGCATTGGTTGCTGCTCCAGGACGCGAACGGATAGTTGCCGGTGATGCGGATGATCCCGGCGGCGATCTGCTCGCGGAGGCTATCGTACTCAGCGAAGTCCCAGTTGTTGTCGATTTTGTGGTCGCCTCGGACGGCGCGGTTGCCGTCTGGTAGCATCTCGCATTTGCCCGTCCAGTTGCCCTGACCTGCTTTGCCCTTGCAGCCCTCGAACGTAGCCTCGTCGAGGCGGGCCTGAACTCCGGCCCAGATTTCGTTGGCGACGTCCTCGCCATCAGTGCCCTGGGCGCGGTCGACCAGTTGGCGGAGCGTCAGGAGATAGCGGTAGTCGTCGATGCCCTCGCGGGCGGCCTCATACGCGATGCAAGGGCCGCCGGATTCGCCCGGAGCGGCCGGGAAGCGATAGAGCAGAGCCTTGGGATTCGAGTAGATCTTGCCCGGATCGTCGGGCTTGACGGGCCACATGTAGCACCACTCGATGACGCCTTGAGCGCCGGACTTGTAGAGCCCAAATCCGGTCATGAAACGGATGGGTTCGGGGTGCCAGGCGGTGAGGTCGATGTTGTAGAACCAGATGAGCTTGCCATCGTTGGCGCAGCGCCGCTTGAAGGTCTCCCAGGCATCCAAGTCGATGGTGCCTCGGTTGAGAACCGGGCCATCGTGAAGGACCATGACATCGGTCAGATCGTAGGCATCATCGGTGAAATTGTGCCAGGCGCCGTTCATGCCGTCTTCCTCGGTGCGGACGCCGGGGATGGACTTGAGGACGCGGAGGAGGCGGATACAACGGTCGAGGTTCTTCTCGTGTTCGAAGGGCTCGTCGATGGGCTGGTAGATGATCTCCGGCCAGCCGACCTCGGTGCCATGCGCGTTGATGGCCCGGATAATCTGCGTGTACAGCGCCGCGAACTCATCGGAATCGATGGGGGCGAATTGCTCGCAGAACTTGGGGATGTCCGCGCCCATCAGCCAGCACATCGGCTCGGGGAAGCCGGCGCGAGCGTATGCGTCCATGTTCAGCTTGAGCGCGCTAATGGCCGACCAGTCGATGGTGATCTTCCCGTCATTCTCCGATAGAGCCAGCCCGGAGTTGCCGCCGAGGCCGATGCCGGTCATGCCATGGGCTCGCATGTCGGCGAAGCTCTCGCGGACCCATTCAGGATCATCGCGCATCTGCGCGTACATGCCGAGGGTGATGCCCCCAGGCTCGGCGAGCGCGAAGGGGTGGACGTTGACGGTCAGTGGGATCTCGGCGGACGTGCCCTCGGCTGAGATCGTGACGGTGGCTGGATAGGCACCGGCTTTGGCATCGTCGGCCACGCGGACGGTGATCCAGTACGGCTGGTTGGTGTCGGCCGCGAGCGATAGATCGGCGCGCTTCTCGAGGAACAGGGGCGCGTCCATGAGGGGCTCATTGAACGGACCCCAGCGTGACTGGCCGAGCTTGGGATGGGTGCGGACGGAGCGGACGTCGACGTCGAAGGGCAGGCCCGAGACCGTTACGTTGAGTGAGGACAGATCGCGGAGCGCGCGGACGGCGAGCATGGCGGGCTCGTACTCGCCCGAGCAGGCGGAGATGTTGAGAGAATCGACCCGCTCGTCGACGGTGGGCACGGAGTTGGGGAACACGAGGCGCTCTGTTCCCCGCGAGAAGAGCATGAAGCCCCGGGCCGTCTCGTCGGCGGTCGGGACGGGCGGCTCGGCCTCGTCGAGGTAGATCGTCTTCACCTCGGGCATCTCGTCCACGGCGACCATCTCCAGATCATCGAACCAGAACGTGCCCGGGCCCGCGTAGTTGAAGTTGGTCCAGAGGCGGAAGCGGATGGTCTCGGCGCCGGCTGGGATCTTGCTGTAGCCCGTGTAGTGGGCCCAATCGGTGTCGGCGATGCAGGCGATGGCGGAGTAGTCGGCGCCGAGCCACGTGGCCTCCGCGCCAATGTAGACGATGGCGACGGTGCCGACACCGTCGGTTACATTCTCGGCGCGACACCAGGCGGTGACCTTCAGGAACTTGGCGCCTTCAGGGACGGCGATGCCCTCTTGAGTCCAGACGCCATCGTCAACGGGACGGCCCACGCCGCAGCGGACGCTCGCCTCGCCGGAATGCTTGATGTCGCGGTCGATGCCCCAGTCGGGTTCCTGTTTCTCGATGCCACGCGCGGCGTCGCCCCCGTGGGTGGACTCCCAGGCGAAGGTCCAACCGTCGGGCATGCCATTGGTGTCGGCCTCAAAGCCCGGATTCTGGAGGAGGTTCTGTTGGGCTGACAGAGGTAGGGCAAGAAGGGCGATGAGGAGCATGTGGGTCACCTCGGAGGGAAGTTCGGCGCGAGACCGGGCGAGGCCTTGGTGGAGGCGGGAATGCACCGGCGAGGGCGTCGGTGCTACGGGGAATGCGGTACGAGGCCGAGGGGGCAGTGTGGGCAGGTATTGCGGAGTGCAAATTCGAAGATGTCTGGTGTCGTTGGCGCAGGCGTCGCAGCGTGCTGCGCGTATTCCGTGTGGAGGTGCTCCATGGCGTACTTGTTTCGCGTCAGAATGGGCCGGTGGTCGATGGTCTGGGTGATGGCGACCTGCTTGTCGATCCTCGTTGGCACGGTGCTCGCCGGGGCCGCGGACGCGAGTACGTCGATCGTGTTTCTTGTGGACACGAGCGTGAGCATGGCGGAGAACAGTCGCCTGGAGAGGGTCGGCGGGGAACTGGCTCACATGGTCCGGCGCTTGGCGCAGTGGAACGAGATACAGACCGAAGACCGGCACGTGTTTGAGTGGGCGGTCATCTCGTTCAGCGGTCACCACGCATACCTCGAGCAGCCGTTTATATCCTACCTGGATGAGAGCGGGGAGAGCGCGTGGCCGATCCTGCAGCCAGATGGCGACACGCCCCTCGTCTGGGGGATCACTCAAGCGCTGGGGTACCTGTTTCGGTACGGCCAGAAGCCATATGGCCAGGTGATGATCTTGAGTGACGGGGTCGACACGTGCACCCGGCGGGCCCCCCTCGGCGGAGTGCAGGCAATCGAGGCCTTGAACAAGGTCCTGGCCCAACTGTGGTTGCCTGGGCGGCCGACCGCTGGTAGCGGCGGCGCCCGTCGGACGCAGCGTTTTGGTGCGGTGGATCTGTTCCCGCTGGGATCTGGGCTGCCGCGGCAAGTGGCTGCGCGCGAGCGCCTGGGCGAACTCGGCCAAACGAGTGACGATGAGTTGCCCCGCGTGCAGGCGCTCATGGAAGAATCCGACATGCAGGTCCGCATCGACGTCATGGCGATAGCGGCGCCGCCCGGAAGTCAGCTCGCCGCATTGACTCGTTCCATCGCCGAGGCCGGCGGCGGCAAGTTCGTGAGCGCCGCGAGCGACCGTGACATCGAGACGGCGATGGATGAGTTCCTTCCGACCGCCGAGGAACTGCGGGCGGGTGCTACCGGCGAGGGTGGTGGGGTGGTTGTGGCCACGCCTGGGGACGGCGATCCGGTAGAACCGGCGCCAAGCATCCGCGGCGAGTGGCGGACCCACACGGACGAAGTGCTCGGGGTCTCGATGCGCGTGGCGCCGGGGTGGAGCGTTGGCGAGCTGGAAGACGATATGATACTCGGGCTGCAGGGGCCAGTGGCGGGGGACGGCCAGCGGCATGAAGGGGCTCTGCTGCACATCCCGCGGACGGAGGGCGACGGGATTGACTTCTGGACCGAACTGGTCGGGATGGGTGGCGACTCGACGCCCGGGTGGCGGATGCAGCGGGGCCCGACGCTGCAGTGCCCGGGAGGGGATGTGGCGACGCTGAGCATTACGGACCCCGAAACGCCGGATGACTACGATCTGACGTTCGTGGCCCTGGGGAAGCGCAACGCGTGGATCCTGACGTTCGTGGGCTCGCGAGATGATGAGGAATCCGTGCGGGCGGACCTGGTGAAGATGGCTGAGTCGATGCGGGTTGGTCCGACGGCGCGCCCTGCGGCTGTGGACACGCCTGGCGATGGCGAGCGGCTGGAGCCGGTGCCGAGCGGGCGCGTCGCTCCGTCAGTCGCGCAGCCGGAAGGGGGGATCCTCTTCGTCAGGCGGCCGAAGTGGAGCAATGACCACATGAACATCCTCTCCATGGACGCGGATGGCGGCGAGCTGACCAACTTGAGCGTAGCAGCGATGTTCGCTCCAGGGGCGGACCCAAACCTCTTCACCGTTGCCGGGACAAAGTACGACGATGACGCTCAGACCGTGTCTCCCGACGGCACCAAGATCGCGTTCCGCAGTGATCGGGATGGGAACAGCGAGATCTACGTCATGGACATCAACGGAGACGCGCAGACAAACCTGACCCAGAACGACGCAGTAGACGCGGCGCCCCAGTGGTCGCCCGACGGCACGAAGATCGCGTTTTGCCGGGGCCCTGGCGGGAGGAACGACGATCTCTGGATCATGAACGCCGACGGCACCAATCAGAAACAGCTCACATATGCCGAGGGTGACGTTAGCCCTCCCGACTGGTCGCCCGATGGCGAGTGGATGGCCTTCGAGAACAACCGGGACGGCACCTGGCAGGTTTGGGCCGTAAGGGCCAATGGCGAGGCGGAGACGCAGCTCACGCATGGTGAGAACAACTCCGGACATGCGGCGTATTCTCCGGATGGATCGCAGATTGCGTACATTACCGATGTGGACGGGAGTATTGAGATCTTCGTGATGATGGCCAACGGGAACGCGCAGAGGCAGCTGACCGACGCCAAGGGGAAGGACCTCCGGCCGCGCTGGTCGCCTGATGGGACGAAGATCCTGTTCGAGAGCAACCGGGACGGGAACCCAGAGATCTACGTGATGGATGCCAACGGTGACGGCCAGACGAACCTCTCCCGGAGCGACGCCTCCGACACCGACCGGGAGTGGTCGCCCGATGGGAGACAGATCGCATTCGTGGCCGAGCGAGACGGCAACGCAGAGATCTACGTGATGGATGCCAACGGCGACGACCAAACCAATCTGACCCTCAACGATGAGGGCCCCGACATCTTGCCGGTGTGGCTAGGTCCGACGGTGCGCCCGCCGGTAGCGACGCTGCCGGTAGTGACGCCGTTGGTGGAGCCGCTGCCAGGAAACAGCCTGATCTGCTTCGTGGTGTACGAGCCAGTCGCTCAGGGGGGGGGCAGTTCCTCATCTGGAAGTGGTCAATCCGGACGGGAGTGGTCATAGGCGAATCGCAACAGGGCCTGGGGGGGCCGCTTGGCCCGGCGCTGTCCCCGGACCGAACCAAGATCGCGGTCTCCATAGTCCTCGGGCCCAAGCAGCATGGCACCAGGGATGTATGGGTCATGCAGATCGAGGGCACAGGCCTGCGCAACCTCACGAATAGCCCGGCGGCGGACACTGCCCCGGCATGGTCACCGGATGGGATGCGGATCGTGTTCCAACGAATGGACGCCGCCCCCCTCCCAGACATGGATCATGAATGCCGATGGCAGCAGGCAGAAGCGGGTGACCGAAGGGCGTGAGGCCCAGTTCTCGCCCGACGGCGCCAAGATCGTCTACGTGGCCAACAATGTACAGAAGCGCCAATACGACATCTTCGTCATGGACGCCGACGGAGGCGGCGCGAGGATGCTGACGGACTCCGGCAGTGGGAGGAATAACCCAACCTGGTCGCCGGATGGCAAGCTCATCGCGTTCACCGACCTGGGCTACTGGGTGATGAACGCCGATGGCCTGGGCGCGCGCCGCGTCCCCACCCCCCGCCTCACTTAAGGCGTCCGAGGCGCCGACGTGGTCGCCCGATAGCTCCGAGATCGCCGTCGGGGGCTATTGCGAAGGCGCGCCCGGACTCTACGCGGTCAACGTCGCGACGGGACAGGTCCGGACCATCATCCAGACTGTTGGTGTACCGAGCGGGCCGGACTGGCGGTGAAGGAGAATGCGGCGGGTCGGATACTTCGATCTCGTATTCGGCCCTTCCGACGGCGATGCGAGCTGGAAGCTCGCGGTCCAAGACCGCAACGGGGTCGAGGTTGAAACCCCTCCTACAGTGGACGGCGCTAGTACGTGCCGAACTCGCGGCCGGCGTCGAGCATGGCGCGGACGTTTTCGGGCGTGGCGGTCACGCCGATGGAGTGGCTGGAGCCGAGGATGAAGCCGCCGCCGGACATGCAGGCCTCGCAGGCGCGGGCGGTCTCATCGCGGATCTGTTCGGGCGTGTTGACCACGAGATTGTGACACGACACGCCGCCCCAGAGCGTCATGCGATCACCGATGGTGGCTTTGAGATCGGGCAAGCTCTCCTCGGGCTGGATGGCCTGGTAGGCGTCGAAGCCCGTGTCGGCGAGGTCGGACCAGATGGGCGTCAGGACGCCGCATGAGTGGAACATCATCGGCAGCCCCGCCGCGTGGGACGCGGCGGCCTGGGCCTGGTAGCCGGGCACGAAGAGATCGCGGAAGCGCTGAGGGCTCATGAACGGCCCCGAGTTGAAACCGAGATCCTCGCCGGCGCAGAGCCCATCAAGACCCTTGGACTTCCAGTAGGCCGCAATCTTGCCGACCGCCTCGGCGCGGTTCAGGCGTCCGTCGCGGACGCCGTCAGGATTCTCGACGAGGGACATGAGCCACGGCTCAACCCAGAGCGCCGATGGGTACGGCAGGCCGACGGGGCCAGTGCTCGGGCCGATCCAGATGAAGTGCGTGTCGCCCAACTCGGCGACGACGTGGTGGACGACCTCGAGTTCGGATTCAGTCGGAATGCGGATGCCATCGACGATCTCGGCGGGGTCGTCGTACGCCGGTCCGCCCGACGGCGCCTCCAGGATCATGATGTCGTGGGTCTGCTCGCTGTAGCGATAGACGCCCCCCAGTCGTCCGTCCACGTCAGGTCATCGATCTGCGTCAGAGGCGGGAAGACGCGGTCCTTGTCCGGCACGAGATCGACCCTCACCATGTCAAAGCCCAACTCGACCGAGAGATCGACGGCGTCGCGCTTCATTGACTCGACGACCTCGTCGCGCCGCCCCTGCCAGAAGGCCTCTATGTACTGGCGCTTGCCGCGATGGTATGACTTGCGGCCGAAGAGTTTCTCAATGACGGCGTAGTCGATGGCGAACTCGCCGGTCGGGACGCGATCGGGTTCCTGGTGAGCGAGGGTTGCGAGGACGCGTTCTTTGGAGGTCATCTGATGGCTCCGGCCTGCTGGTGTGATAGCTGGATGAATTAGGCGCGAGGGCGGCGGAGACCTTTCAAGGATAACCGCGCCGGAGTCCGGAACCTGCGGGCGACGATTATTGGGAGGGATTTGGATGAAGTTCACGGATCGGCTCAGGCGCGTGGGACCGGCGTTCATCGTGGGAGCGGTGATCATCGGGCCGGGAAGCTTGTCGCTGTTCTCGAAGATGGGATCGAAGTACGGGTACCAGCTTCTGTGGCTGAGCCTGCTGGCGGGCGCGATGATGGCGGGGTTCATCGGCCTGTTCATGCGGTTTGGCGTGTACTGCGATGACACGTTCTTAGGCCTGACGGCCAAGAAACTGGGACGCAAGTATGCGGCGGTGACGGGCGTGAGCGTCTCGCTGGTGAGCACGATCTTCCAGTTTGGGAACTGCCTGGGCGTGACGGCCGCGCTGGGGCTGGTTCTGCCGGGCGTGCCGGAGATCGTCTGGCCCGTGTTCTTCACGGTGAGTTCGATCCTATTCCTGTTCGGGTTCAAGGTGATCTACAAGGTCCTGGAACGCATGATGCAGGCCTTCCTCGTGCTGATGCTGGGCGCGTTCATCGCGAATCTCGTGATCGCGAAGCCGGATGTGGGGGGAATCGTGACGGGCCTCGTGCCGACGCTTCCGGCGAACGTCAACTGGCTGGAAGTGGGCGGCCTCATCGCGACGACGTTCGTGCTCGTGGGAGCATCGTTTCAGTCGTACCTGGTGAGGGCGAAGGGATGGACGGAGGACGATATGTCGGCCGGCGCGACAGACACGCTGATGGGGTCGATCATCTTCACGCTGATCGGCAGCGTCATCATGATGACCGCGGCGAGCGTGCTGTATCCGGATAAGGAAGTCAAGGACGCGGCGGACATGGCGGAGCAACTCGGCGGCGTGTTCGGCAGCTCGGCCAAGTACATCTTCTGCGCGGGGTTCTGGGCGGCGGCATACTCGAGCTTCATCAGCAACTCGCTGATCGGCGGCGTGCATCTGTGTGATGGGTTGGGCTTGAGCGAGGACGGCGGGGATGAGCCGAAGCCGCTGCTGGAGCAGAAGTGGACGAAAATCTTCGCGACGGGCGTGCTGCTGGTTGGGATGATCACCGCGATCGCCATTCTGCTGACGGCGCCGACGAATGGCGAGAGCGATATCAAGGTGACGGCCATCATGCTGGCGCAGGCGGTGACGCTGCTGGCGATCCCGCTGGCTGCGGTCGCCGCGGTGCTCGTCCTCTTCGATGCGAAGGCGACGAAGGACCGGCCGCTCGCGCCGTGGGCGAAGGGTTTCGTGGTGTTCGGCGTGGTGCTGCTGCTGGCGAACGTAGTGATGACGGCTGTGAAGCTGTGGCCGAAGGTCTTCGGGTAACGGCACAGGCAACGAAAGCGGGAAGACTCGAAGACCCGAAGAACGGCGAAGACTGGTGACGGAATACGGCGACGGTATGCCGGCTGGAAGCGTGGAAACTCAGACACCGAGTTTCCCTGGTCCTGTCAACGGCAGGGCGCAGTGAATTGCGCCCCTACGAAGTAAGAGAGGCATTCATGCTTGCGCTCATCATTGTTGGTGGTGCGATCTGTGGACAGGAGGCGGTTCAGGTGACATGTGAGGCGCCGTGTCATGTCTTCATGGTGGGGGAAGCGGTTGAGTTTGCGTGTGAGGGCGAGGTGGAGGTGACTGACTACGACGGCGAGGTGGTGTGGGAGGGCACGGCTGATGGGCAAATCAGCGTGCCGGACCTGGGGCCGGGGTATTACGAGCTGAACTGCGGTGGGGCGATGGCGACATTTGGGATCATCGCCGCGCGGACGGATGAGGACCCGCCGGACGGGCCGCTGGCGGTGGACGGCGCGACGGCCTGGCTGAGTGGCGCGGACCAGCGGGAGCCCATCGCGAAGATGCTGCGACGGATGGGCATCGGCTGGATGCGCGAGCGGCTGAACTGGGGGCAGGTCAATCCCCAGCAGGGCACGGTCGAGTGGGGGAAGTACCAGACGGTCGCTGACGTGCTCAGCGCGAACGGCGTGAGGAACTACCAGATCTTCCACGATTCGCCCGGCTGGACGCACCCGGGCAAGGAGACCAGAAACCCCGATGACCTGAGGCACGTGTACGAGTTCTGCCGGGATGCGGCGGCGCATTTCGAGGGGGACATCCTCGCGTGGGAGCCGTGGAACGAGCCGGACATCTTCTTCTTCGATCAGCTCGGCGACAAGTACTCGGGCATCCAGAAAGCGGCTTACCTGGGATTTAAGGCGGGCAAGCCGGACGTGAACGTCTTGCAGTGCTCGCTCTGTCGAGGGAAGTCGCGGTTCAGCGATAGCATTTTCGAGAGCGGGATCGCGGATTACTTCGATACATTCAACTTCCACACGTACTCGCCGATCGACGGGTACGTCGAGACGCTGGACATGTGGATGGAGATGACGCGGGATTACGGCGTGGAGGAGCGCCCGGTCTGGCTGACGGAGGCGGGGATACGGCTGCAGCACGCGGACGATGAGGATCTCACGCCCGAGCAAGAACGCGGGCAGGCGGAGTTCGTGCCGAGGTCGTTCGCGATATCGCTGGCGGCGAGCGTGGACAAGCATTTCTTCTTCGTGCTGCCGCATTACCCCGAGCGAGGCGTGCAGTTCGGCGCGATGCATCCGGATGCGACTCCGAGACCGGCGCTGCTGGCGATCGCCACCGCGGTGCGGCTGATGGGTGAGGGCAAGTACCTCGGGAAGCTGGCGATGGAGGCGTGTGAGGGGTACGTGTTCGATAGCGGATCCGAGCGCGTGGCGGTGGTATGGGCGGAGGAGGAGACGGAACTGGACTTGCCTATGGAAGACGGCGCGCGGGTGGTGGACGTGGTTGGGCGAGTGGTTGAGGGCGATGCGGGCATCGTGGCGGCCGGGCCGGAGATGCGGTACGTGGTGGGGCTGGGCGATGTGGAACTGACGGGCGAGCCGCGCGCGGCGGGAGAGATGCCGGAGCTGGATCCGCACAAGGTCGTGCTCGTGGGCCACATCGCGACCGAGGAGATCCACAAGGACCGCAACGCGTATATGGTCCCCGCCGGCGAGCCGGTGCAGTACATGGTGGATGTCTACAACTTCGATGCGGATCAGTCGACGCGCGGGAGCGTGCGGGTCGAGATGCCCGATGGTTGGACTGCGGATAAGGACGCGGCGGACGTGATGCTCGAGCCGCTGGGGTGGACGACGGTGGCGTTTGAGCTGATGCCTGCTGCTGCTGCGGACCTCGCGGAGCCGGCGAAGGTGTGGGCGCGCGGCGATTTCGGGGGCAAGGAGACCGCGCCATGTGTCTCCTACGCCAGGATCGACGTGGCCGCGAGCGAGCCCACGCGGACGCTGGATCTGGAGCTGAACGACGCGGCCCGGTGGGCGAAGAACATCCCGAGCAACGGGGAGATGGAGATCGAGTCGGGGGATGGGCACGTGAGCTTCCCAATCACGTTCACGGGCCCCGGAGATCGGTGGTGCTACCCCCGGGCGACGTATGCCGACCCGCAGGACTGGGGCGATTACCAGGGCCTGGCGTATGAGTATCGGCTGACGCCGGTTGAGGCGACCACGAACAGCCGCCTGCAAATCGCGGAGGCGGGAGGATCGATGTATGCGGACTTGGCCCATCCGGCGACGGCGGAATGGCGGCGGGTGGTGGTGCTGCTCGGCGACGTGATGTGGGGATCGTACTCGCCTGTCGACGAGAACGGGAAGCTGGATACGGATGCGATTGGCCAGGTGACGATCGGGTGCAACACGGAGCTTGATGAGGTGATGCTGGAAGTGAGGAACGTGAGCCTGGTGGCGTACGACTGAACGGCAACGGCATGCCGGGTGAAACCCGGCGGCCCAGTTAGGCAGCATTGGGCGCAGGGAGAGACGACCACGCGCCGGCCCTGGGCGGGTGAAAGCCGGGCGGTCCAGTCCACGGCGTCGGGCTGGGAAACCCGACCTACGGACGGCGAAGGAGAGACGCCTGTCCCATGGCGGGAGATGGCGAGGGTCAGGGGGTGAGGGGAGGCAGCTCTTCGTCCCACGCCTGGACCCGCTCCGGACTGTGCGCTTCATTCCATGGGAAGAACGACCACATGGGGTAGGCGGCGACCATGTCAGCGTTCTCCTCAATACCGAGTCGAATGGCGCGGCGGGTATCCTGCACGGATCCCTGGTAGCGAGTGGAGCCGGGCTGCGTGGCATCGTAGCGGCCTACGTTGACGAAGGTGCCGAAGCGTTTCTGATGGCGGTCGGCATAGTAGCGGAACGCGCGGTAGCCGGGGTGATCGCGGGTGGTCGCGTATTCGCAGACGATGTAGGTGACCTCGGGAATGGCGCAGATCTGGTCGAGGTCGACGGCGAAATCGTCGCCGAACCAGGAGCTGGCCTGGAACCAGATCGCGCCGCCGTAGTCGGGATTGTCCTGGTTGGCCTCGGCGAAGACGCGGGCCTCACCAGCGATGCGCTGGGTGTAGAGCTGGTTGATCCAATCATGCCAGAGGCGCCAGTGGCCTTGGGTCGCCGCGTTGTCCGTGCGGGAGGTCTCGACCGCGTAAGGCTTGGCGGGGAAACGGATCGAACCATCGCCGGCAAACTCGCGGAAATCGGTGAGGGCGGCCTCGGAATAGAAGGGCGTCTCGTACCATGTGGAGACGTTGAAGTGGGGCTCGTTGAAGAAGAGGTAGTCGACGCCGTGGAGACGGTCGGCGACGTCTTTCAGCGCCGCGAACGCGGCCTCTCGGGCAGCGGGATCGCCCCAGTCGAAGCCCTGCTCGACTTTGGCGAACTCGCCGGTTAGGGGATCGAAGACCTGCCCCCAGAACTCTTCGGGCATCGATGAATCGCGTGGATGAGACAGTGGCGTGGACCAGCTCAACGATAGCGCCACCTTGAGGCCCGCATCATGGGCCACATCGGTCCACTCCTGGATCTGGCGAGTGAAGGTGTCAACGCGATTGCCGGCGGGATCTGCGTAGCGCCAGTCGAGGTACGCGAAGAACCCCTCGGCGACATCGAAGTGCTTGGCCAACTCCGCGCAGTTCCGTTGCTTCTCCTCGAGCGGCTTGTTCTTCCAGAAGTCGAGATTCTGGACGAAGCGCGCGATGCGCTCAGGCTTGGCGCGTGGCTGCAGCGCTTTGGCAAGCCAGGGCTCCTCCGGCGCCGGGATGGGCTCGGCCCGGACCTCGCCGCGCTTCGCGCCCAGCGGCCCGAGGTCGAGTCGGATGCGGGTCGAGACTTCCGGCTCCGGTCGCGCCAAGTGCAGGCTGGCGACCTGCAGCCAACCTCCCTGCCAGAACTCGAGTCGCTCCGCATCGCCGTCAATCGACAGGGGCGCGTGGGATTCATCGAATGGCAGCATGAACTCCGCGGGGTTGGCAAAGTGGGTTGGATCTGCGCCAAATGGCTCGCGCCATTCCTGCCCGTCTCGCGAGCGGACGAGCATCTCGACGCCGGGCTCGTTGACATGTTCGGGTCTGCGATCCAGGCCGAGAATCTGCTCCTGCGGCAGCGCGATCTGCAGGCGATTGCTCAGGATCGGCTCGGCCGGCGGCTCAACCTCGGTCATCGAGTACTCGACGTCGAGAGTCCTGCCATCGAAGCCGATCTCCATCGTCCAGCGCCACTTGCCGCCCGCTTCATGCGCCATCACCCCGGCCAATGCAATGCCGGCGCGCCCGTTCGCGTCGGAGGTCACTTTGGGCGGATCGCTGCCCTCGTCGGTCGGCGCGGCGAGCGTGCTGAAGCCCTCACCGTGGATCAAGGCGCGCACGGCCGTCCCGCGGTCTGGGCGTGGATCGCCGATGACGTGACGGTCGCGCAGGAGGACGTGCTCGATACCCGTCGGCGTGACGAGGACCTCGATCGGGCCCGATGTGAGGAGGACGTCGTCGGCGGATGCGATAGATGTCAGCAAAGCCAGACATCGACAGATCATGGCTGTTCCTCAGTCCGTGGCGATCGGCCTCACGACGTGACGATCAGCGCGTAGGCGTGGAGGGGCGGGAGGGCTGTGATGACCGTGTCGGCGTCGGTCGCGCAGTCGAGCATGCGGTCGGCGGAGCCCGGATCGTGCCAGGCGACGTGCCCGCTCGGGACGAGATCGCGGCGGACGCGGAGGCGGATGCCTTCGGCGGGCTGGTCGCCGACGTTGGCAATCTGCAGCGTGGCCTGGCCCGTCGGCAGGCGATACGGACGCACCGCGATCTGTCCATTCCATGCTGGCGCGTCCTCAATCTCTACGACGGGTGGGTCGGACATCAACTTGGCGATGGCGCCCGGGATGTCGTCAGGCGAAACCACGCGCTTGACATTGTCGAGCTCATCGATGGCGGCGAAGACATCGACTCGGCGTCGGCGGCCAAAGCCGTCGCGAGTCCCCACGTCGCCGACGAGCACGAGCGCTCCGCCACCCTCCGCAATACCCCTCAGCACATCCCCCTCGGCCTCCAACATGCGCGGCTGGCCGGCGATGGCGAGCACGGCGTGGCGGCCTGGATCGGCGCTCTCGATAGGCACAAGGTCGAACGGGATGCCCGCATCAATGAGCGATTGATCCGCTGACTGGAACGTTGCCAGTTCGATCGGCTCGGACGCGACGTCAGTCGTGCTGAACGCCAGCGCGACGTCAGCGATGGATGTTGCTCGGTGCTGATAATGCTCGTGACGGGCCGCAAATTCCAGACAGCTTCGCCAGACATCGCGCGTCGGCCCATCGGCTGAGAATCGCGGCGTCATGGCTGGATCGGCGGGGCGTAACGCGCCATGACCGGCCAGCACGTGTCCGCCGAACGCGAGGGCCACGCCTAGCTCTTGATAAAGCGCCTCAGGCGTCGGATCTCCCATGGGCGCGACGCACGCGGTCGTGCGGGTTCCGTGTCCCGCGAGGTAGGCGTGGGCGCGGGCGCGGAGAGCATCGTGGTTGCCAAGCGGGACGTTGCAGGTAATCACATCGGCCGGCGCGCTTAGCTCCCAGAGGGCGGTGCATGAATCCACCGATGGCCCGGAGGTGAGTCGGGGATCAGCCCAGAGCGCCACCTGCGCGCTGATCGACCTAAGGTGGATGCGCAACTCAGCCAGCGCGCTGCGGAGCGCGTAGACCTCGAAGTAAGCGGCTTCGTGACGCAGGGGATCGTTCACGGCGGCGGGGGAGGGAAGACGCACGTGGTCGAGCGAGTGCAGCCCGAAGGATGCGGCGGGCTCGGGGTGGCGGGAGGCGAGCAGCGTGCGGAAGGTCGCCTGGCAGCGTTCGCAACGGCAAGCGTGAGGCCCGAGATTCGCCAGGTAGATCCCGTCAACGCCGACCTGCTCGCCGGCCATTGAGATGCTGTCCTTGAGCATCTCGAGGTATCCGCGACTGCGATAGCAGGGCATCCACGCGGGCTTGCCCTCAGCGCGGATGATGTCGCCCCGCCCGTCGCGTTGGGCCCATGCGGCGATCCCGGGACGGTCGGGCAGGAGGGTCTCGTAGTAGAGAGCGCCGGCCTCAACATAGGCGAACACGCGCAGGTCGAAGTCGCGGCACGACTGGGCGAAGCGAGCGGCTCGACGGAACTCCTCCGCCTGGGCGCTCGGTCCGAAGCCGTGGTCGAAGTGGATGGTGATGGCGGTGACGCCGGCATCGCGCAGCGCCTCGAGCGTGCGGTGCGAATGGACGACATCGGACCACGCCCGCGACCACTCCGGGGTCCGAGCATCACGCCCGGGACCGATGGCCATGCGCAACGCGCCCAGACCGTAGAACTGATCGGACGCATCAACCCACCTCAATGCGGCGGGACGTAACCAACTTGGCGGGCTGCTGGCATCGAGCATCGGTACCCCCGTGTCGATGGTATCGGAGCGTGATCGGGTCCGACGGGCTGGAAGCCCGTCGCTACGCGATAGTCCCAGACGGGTCTGACAGGCGAGACGCCTGTCCTACGACGGCATCCAGCACCAGGTTAGCGCTTGCCGCGGCGTTCGCCGGCCATGGGCAGGTCGATCAGGTCGCTAGCGTCGATCCCCGCCATCTCCATCACCCGGAAGCACCAGCGCAGATTGCCCACGGCGCCGCATGAGTGGGCGTCGCTGCCGAGCACGAAGGCGACGCCGTATCTCTTGAAGACGCGAAGCACGTCCGCGTACTCGTTGGTGATTCGCTTCACGGTGAGGTTAGGGAACCACCAGGGCATCTGATTCATGACCTCAAACGCCGTGCCGGTCTTGGCGAACGTCGTCGCCATCTCGATCAGCGGCGTGGCTCCGAAGTCGACGGGGGAGAGGGCCGCCGGGAATCGCCCGAGGTTCAGTGGATGCGCGATCGCATCGACCAGCGGGTTCTCACATGCCTTGCAGATCGCGGAGACGACATTCTCGGTGAATGCTTCGATCGATGCCGGCGCGCTGTATGCGATCCCCTCTGTCTTCCCGCCGAAATCGACCAGGATGAAATCGAGTTGTTGCGCGACGTGCTCGGGGATGCTGATCTCGCCGTCGGGGTTGAGGATCACGCCCTCGCCGCCTGCCAGGACCTTCACGTCGAACTCGGCGTCGGCAGCCTCGACTTCTTCGAGCATCTGCCCAAACCACTCCGGCTCGTCGTAGATATGATCGGCAATGACGATTGCCTCAAGGCTACAGGCTTCGGCCTGGCGGACGTTGTCGACGACGGCCGTTCGACCGTCGGAGAATGTTGTGTGAGTGTGGGCGTCGTAAGTGCCTAACTGCATTGGCGGCTTCCTCTCCGGTTGCGGTGGTGCGGCGGATCTACCTGAGCTTCTCCATGCCTGGCAGCGCGTCCTGGCCCCATCGGACGGGATCGTCTGCAATGTCGAAGAGATCCACCGTGTAATAGCCCGAGTAGTCGATCTCGTCCAGGGCTGTCTTGATGGTCTGAAGGTCGATATCGCCTTCGCCCGGGAGCAGGTGGTTGTGTTCGCATTTGGGCATGCCCTCGAAGTGAGTGTGGAAGATGGCCGTCCCCAACTCGCGGATCGACTCGCAGACATCGGTGTCGGTTAGGAATGCGTGGCCGACATCGAGATTGCAGCCGAGGTCCGCCGAGCCGATCCTGTCGATGAGTCGCTTCATGTCGGCCGAGCCGTCGACGACCGTGCCTGGCTCGGGCTCGATGGCGATGCGGACGCCGAGTTGCTCCGCGCGTGGCACGAGGTCCTCAAGGAGGGCATCCAGTCGAGCGACGGCCTCGTCTTCGGCGACCCGGTTGAACCTGTGCCCGTTGATGATGTAGACATCCGTCCCCAAAGCCTGGACGAACTCGATGGCCCGCAGCGAGTTGGCGCGGCGCTCGTCGGGCGGCTCGAAGTCCGCGTGATAGCTGACGCTGGCTACATCGAGGCCCAAGTCGGAGCAGGCTCTAGCTAGCGCTGCGCACGACGCGGGCGTCAGATCCTCGGGGCGGGAGTCTTTGTGCTCCAGGCAGATCTCAACGCCGTCGTAGCCGATGCGCGCGAGTTCTTTGAGCGCGTCGATGAGCGCCCATTCGCCGAAACCCGCCGTGCGGAAACCGATCTTCATGTGCGATGCCTTTCTGGGTTGGCGTACCTGCCGGCGTTACCAGCCGTGCTCGCCGAGGAGCGGGACGAAGATGCAACCGATGCCCTTGGACTGCTCGATCGAGCCATCTTCGCGCTTCACCACGGTGAGCATGTGTTGGAGCTGGCGATCACCGACTGGTATGGACAGGCGGCCGAGCGGCGCTAGTTGCTCGACCAGCGGCGATGGCAGTTCGGGCGATGCCGCGCCGACGACGATTGCGTCAAACGGGGCTTCAGCGGGCAAGCCGAGCGTGCCATCCGCGATCTCGATTCGCGCGTTCTTGTATCCCAGCTTCCCCAGGCGCTTCGTGGCCTGCTCCGCGAGGTGCGGGATCCGCTCCATGCCGATGACCTCGCGGGCCAGGCGACTCAGGAGGGCGACCTGATAGCCCGAACCGGCTCCCACGTCGAGGACCTTTTCCGTGCCGGTCAGCGCGAGGCACTCGAGCATCGTGGCGACGATGTACGGCTGGGAGATCGTCTGGCTCTCGCCGATCGACAGCGCGCGGTCCGCGTATGCCTGGCTCCGGTTGGCCTCTGGTATGAAGAGGTGACGTGGCACCTCGCGCATCGCAGCCAGGACTCGTGGATCAGTGACGCCGCGCGCTTCGATCTGTCGCGCGACCATCTCCTCGCGTTTCGCTGCCCAACGGGCGTCGCCATCGTCGCCGAGCCCAGGCTTCTCACCCACGATTGGACCTCACCGCCCTGTGCGTCGCGTCACCTCAGGGAGGACGCGCCTCCCGCGTGCGCGAACATGAGAAAGGCGTGAAAACAGGCGTTCAATGGCCGCGCGATCGAGCGCGGTCGGGAGATTGGTGTGCGGCACCCGACGCGGTTCCATCCTCGCCGAGAGTACCAGACGGAGCCCTCCGAGGACTCCGACATCATTGTCGCGCTATTCCGCTTCGGCCTCATCCTCGCCTTCACGGGCGTAATGTACACTCAACCGGTGTACCTCGTCAGCGTGCAGGTGGCGATTGTCGTTGCCACGGCCGCGCTTTACTCGCTTGGACTGATGATCGGATACTTGGTCAGCCGCCGAGCGACCAGCCGACGTACCCGCGAGGTCATCGCCGCGCACCCGGTGTGGGGTCCGCTGGCCAAGCGCAGGCTCGGGCTGCAGCGAGTCGTCGCGCTGGTCATTGATCTGGCCCTGGTGACGGCGATCATCCACGATAGGCACTACCTGTCGCTGGAGTTCTTTGGGTTGTACTACATCATCGTTGCCGCGGGGGCTCTGTGGTTCCATCGATGGGGTGGGATTCTCGCCGCATTTGCCGCGGCGATCTGCATGGCGTGGCTCGTGCTCGCCGCGGGGGATTTGGTCGGGGACCCGTACCTGGTCGTTGCGCCGCGCGCCGTTATCGGTATTGCCATCGGGCTGATCGTGGGCTACCTGGCCAGGGCTCGTGAGGCGGAGCGGCGCCAAGGGGAGCGGCATGACTGGGAGCTGAACGTCGCCCGCCGAGTGCAGGCGCAGATGCTCCCGGGCAGCTTCCCGGATGTGCCTGGGTACGAGATCGGGATGCGGTTTGAGCCCGCGAGAGCTGTGGGCGGCGACTACTACGATGTCATTGCCGCGCCAGACGGGCGGTTGTTCCTGGCGATCGCTGATGTCGCCGGCAAGAGCGTTTATGCCGCGATGCATCTATCGTTGCTGCGAAGTCACCTCCTCGAGGCTATCGCGGAGGGACTCGCGCCGGTCGCGGTTGCGGAGCGGCTGAACAAGGTGCTGCTGGCTGCCCTGCCGACTGAGACGTTTATCAGCATGTTTGTGGTGGCGATTGATGTCGAGTCGGGAGCCGTCACATATGTCAATTGCGGGCACACGCCGCCGATCATCACCACGCCCGGTAGCGAAGAGCCGAGCCGGACGCTGTTCACGGGTCAGATCGTTCTCGGCGTCATGGAGACACCGGAGTACTCAGCAGACGCGGATTCTCTGGAGCCGGGCGAGTGCGTGGTGATGTGTACCGACGGCGTGACGGAGTCGATGGACGCCGAGTACGAGCCGTTTGGAATGCGGGGGGTGGGGGAGGCCGTTCGAGGCGTCACGGGTGACGCGGACGCAATTGCGGGCGCGGTTCTGGATGCCGCGCAGGCGTTCTCCAAACGCGCCGCGCCGGACGACGCGACCGTGTTGGTCGCATATCGCCCGGCGGGAGATGAAGCGGAGTCGGATAGCGTCTAGATGAGGCTTCGCAGGACGCCGCAGACCTTGCCCAGGATCTGCACGTCATCGGTGAAGATCGGCGAGAGTTCCGCGTTCTCGGGACGGAGTTCGAACCCGCCGTCGCGGCGGTAGAAGGTCTTCACGGTGGCTTCGTCTTCGATCAGCGCAACGACCATCTCGCCGTCAGTGGCGGTGTTCGTGCGCGATACGATGACGTAGTCGCCGTCGCTGATGCCCGCCTCGATCATGCTGTTGCCTTCGATGCGCAGCATGAACGCGTCACCGCTAGGCACGAAACGCGGTGGCAGCGGAACGAGGTCCTCGCACTGTTCCTCGGCGAATATCGGAGCGCCGGCCGCAACGGATCCGATCAGCGGCACCCATCGAGCATCGCTGGGATCGCCCGATCCGAGATACGGCGGGGACGCCGCGTCCGAGGCCGTTGCGCCATCCTCGCTGAGCCTGAGGGCCCGCGTCAGCGAGCCATCGCGCTGGAGGTAGCCACCCTCAGTCAGCGCCTTGAGGTGGAAGTGGACAGAGGAACTCGAACTGAGGCCGACGGCCTCGCCGATTTCTCTGACGGTCGGGGGGTAACCGTGTTCGACTGTTGCTTCTGCGATGAAGGTGAGGATCTGGCGCCGTCGAGCGGTGAGCTTCTTCTTGGTCATTGTAAGATACAGCCTCCCTCCCCGAGTGTCGCCTGGTTTGACGGTAGCATACTTCGCGGCGGATTGCAAACAATTGTTCGATTTATCGATTCCGAGGGCCCGTGATGCTCGACACCCAAATCCACGAGATGCGCGAGTTGGAGGACCACTATTGGTGGTTTGTGGCGCGTCGTCGGATTGCGCTGGCGCTACTGGATGATGCGGGGCTCGCCGATCCGCGCATGCTGGACTGCGGCGTCGGTGCCGGTGCTCTTCTGCAGAAACTGGGCTCGCGCGGCACGGCATTTGGGATCGACATAGCGCAGGTCGCGATCGATGTCTGTCGCGGTCGGGGGCTCGAGCGGCTGGTCAGATCAGACGTGACCGACGCTCCGTTCCGGGCGGAGTCGTTCGATGCAGCGATGCTGCTGGATGTGCTGGAGCACGTCGAGGATGACCAGGCGGCGCTTGACGAGACAGTGCGACTGCTAAGGCCGGGCGGGGTGCTGGTGATAGCGGTGCCGGCGCTGAAGATCCTCTGGGGCGTTCACGACGAGGCGCTGGGCCACCATCGGCGATACAGCCCGCGCCGGCTGCGCGAGATGCTGAGCGATGCAGGCTTGGAAATGGAGAAGCTATCTTTCGGCCTGTGCTTCCTGTTCCCGGTCGCGCTGGTCCTGCGATGGGCACAGCGCAGCTTTCGCCGAAAGGACGAGGCGGCGACGGGGCTGGTCCGCGTGCCGAGCTGGATCAACCGCTTGCTCATCTGGTTCATGGACGTGGAGAATGCGATGATCCGACGGGTGAACCTGCCGATCGGGGTGTCGCTCGTGGCCGTCGCTCGCAAGCCGAGTCAGTCGCCTGAGAAGTGATCCCAGCCGGTCTGGGCCGTTTCCAACACGCTTCCATCCCCAGCAATCACGGTCACTCCCTCGCCCTCGACCACCTCGCCGATGGGCGAGACCTCGATGTCCAGTTCGTCGCGCGACCGGGCGATCACATCGTCGACGGCGCCTGGTTTGGCTGTGAACAGCAGCTCGAAGTCCTCCCCGCCGGCGAGCGCCCAGCCAAGCGAGTCCCCAGATAGCGTCGCTGCCACGTCGCGGAGTTCCGGCGACTGAGGCACGGATTCCGCATCGATGTGGATGGCGACGGCGCTCTCCTCGGCGATGTGGCCGGCGTCGCGGACGAGCCCGTCGCTGACATCGATGGCGCACCTGACGCCATCGATCTCGGCCAGCAACGGGCCGAGGGTCACGCGGGGTTGAGGGGTTCGATAGCGCGCGATCACTCGGTCCGGCGCGGGGCCCGACGTGAGTCCGTGGGTCAGCGCCTGCAATCCGGCCGCCGATTCTCCGAGCGTTCCGCTGACGAGCAGCACGTCACCCAACTCGGCCGCGCCGCGTCGGAGTTCCCGGCCAGTCGGCACGAATCCGGAGGCAGTCACGTCAAGCGTCAACGGACCATCGGTGCTAACGGTCTCGCCGCCGGCGAGGCGCGCGCCGAGGTGCTCGGCCATCGCCGCCGCGCCCTTGACGATCCCTCGGGCTGCGGCGAGGTCCTCGTCGGGCGAAATGGCAAGCGTGAGGAGGACGGCGGCAGGCATGGCTCCCATGGCGGCGATGTCACTCACCGAGGCGGCAACCGCGCGGGCGCCGATCGCCTCGGGCTCGAACCACTCGCGGCGGAAGTGCCGACCGGCCACGGCCGCATCGCAAGTGAGAACGAGGGCATGGCCCTCGGGGCACGCGATCACCGCCGCGTCGTCGCCAATGCCAAGCAGAACGCGACCGCCCGCGCTGGCCACGTCACGCTGGACGTGGCGGAGGAACTTGGCTTCGCCCGCGGCACTGAGCTTCATGTGACGAGGCTTCTCCCGTGGGAAACATCAGTCCTTCAGGATGGAGCGCACGATGATGTGGACGGGGTAGTTGCTGGCTGATTCAGGCATGGTCGTCATCCGGATGCGTGTGTCGGAGCGGGGCGGAACGGTGCGTTTCTCCAGCACCTCGGTGCGGCTGCCTGTGAGCACGCCGGTCTCGCGGAGGACGCCGTCAATGAGGAAGAACCCTCGCATGACCCCGCCGCTGGCTCTGGCGACGATCTCAACGCGGCCCTCCTGCGCAGTCGGGTTGGTGATGTCGATGTCGATTGAGTGCTCGACGCCGAAATCGCCGGAGAGATAGGTGCCGGCCGCGTTAGTGGAGCCCTCCTTGCCGAGAGGGAAGAAGGTCCAGCTCCCGCCGACCTCATGCGTGAGCGGCTCGTGCTTGCCGGCCCCGAAGGTGAACGCGGTCATCTTGGGGCTGGCATACTCGCCAGATGAGAGCGGCTCGATCCACTCGTGCGCGTCGCGATCGTACGCGGACTCGGCCTGGACCTCGAGGTAGAGCGGGGATGGCCCCGCAAGCGGCACGATGCGAGCCAAGCCGCTGACGATCGTGTCAGGCGCGCACGCAACTCGGACGAAGTCGGAGGCGCTGCGCGGAGGGACACGCAGGACGTACCCGCTGCCGGTGCGGCGTTGGTCGATGAAGCGGCGCGTCGCGGTGTGCCCGACTCCGAGTTCATCCTTGCCGGGACCGGCCTCGGCGACGACCACATGGGCGGATGCGGGCTGGCCGGTTGGGTTGGCGATCCGCGCGACGAACATGATCTTGCGGCCGGTGGAGTTGACGTGGTGGTAGAGCAAGCGGCATGGGCGATCGATTTCGAGGGGCTCGCGCATCAGCGTGCCCTCCGTGCGGATGCGTTCGGGGTCGTTGCTGATCTTGAGGTCCACCGGTTGGGCCGCCGGCGGCGAGATCCATTTGAGCGTCACCGCGACGGCCTGTTTGGCGGCTATGAAGTCGGCGCCGCGCGCCAGCACGGTGACTTTGAACTCG